>Ga0315280_10000583_pt1 | contig 67448 bp, 63 predicted proteins | sample YL17G06_40_MG_FD_203697 | JGI IMG/M metagenome (GOLD analysis project Ga0315280, IMG submission 203697) | Sediment microbial communities from Yellowstone Lake, YNP, Wyoming, USA - YL17G06_40 | ecosystem: Environmental > Aquatic > Freshwater > Lake > Sediment | place: USA: Wyoming | collected... | reverse complement strand
CGATCAACAGTCTTCTCATTCACCTGTAAAGCTTCAGCGATATCCACGATCCTCCAGCCTTCAAGCCTTCTGCGAACAATCCAGCGCCTTCTCCGCAGTATCTTATCCATGATTCAACTCCCTTTCACTCACACTCTAATCATGAAAGGGACATATCAGGGTGGATAGTTCACCTATCTTGATGAACTCGAAAGACCTATTTCTCTCTTAGGAGAGTTCAGAGCCAAAATGACCGGGATGGGAGTTGCGATATCAACTTTGCCGAGGCCCTCAGTCTTGGTGAGAGGCGTCACAGCAACAGAGGCGACTGGCCCCCTGACGGAGAAGAATATCGTCATAGAAGAGTAGAGCGATGTAATTGTATGGAGGACGATAAGGGAAGCACTCCCTCAGCTTCTACACGGCGATGGTGAAGATGCTAAGCAAAGAGGATACGGAGCTGCGACAAAAGGCTGATCGGGAAAAGAAGATTGTTGCACTCAGCTCAGTCTTCGCCGCGGTCTTCCTGACGGTTATGAAGCTTGTGGTTGGGTTGATGACCGCAAGCTTGGGCATACTGTCTGAGGCCGCTCACTCCGGTCTGGACCTAGTTGCGGCAACAGCGACTCTCTTCGGGGTGAGTGTGTCGGGAAGACCGGCTGACCGTGAACATACCTATGGTCACGGGAAGGCTGAGAATCTGTCGGCCCTGTTTGAGGCGATGCTCCTGTTGGTCACCTGTGTGTGGATCATCTATGAGGCTGTCCAGCGCATATTCTTCAAGAGCGTTGAGGTTGATGCTAGCGTCTCAGCTTTTCTCATCATGGGAATCTCCATAGTCGTAGATTTTTCACGCTCACGCGCCCTGTCAAGGACTGCCAAGAAATACGACAGCCAAGCGCTGGAGGCTGATGCACTACACTTCACCACCGACATCTGGTCCTCATCGGTCGTTATAGGCGGGTTGGTCTTTGTGCGCCTCTCAAGCCTTCTTGGTTTGGATTGGCTGATGAAGACTGACGCCCTAGCCGCTTTGGGGGTGGCGGGGATCGTGACATCCGTAAGTCTGCGGCTCGGCCAAAGAACCATCGCCGGCCTCTTAGACGCTGTACCGCCAAGGTTACGTGACGAAGTGACACAGGCACTGCAGATACCAGGCGTGTTGGAGGTGAAGCGGGTCCGTGTTAGACGGAGTGGGCCGGAAACCTTTGCAGACGTGATGTTGACGGTTAGCCGCGAGAACACGCTTGAACAGGCACATAATATTGCAACTACAGCCGAGGCGGCGGTACGTAAGATCTTGCCTAGAGCTGACGTGACGGTTCATGTAGAACCCACCCCAACCAAGGACGATGTCGTACTGGCCACTATCAGGAACTTGGCACGCCAGATAGACGGTGTGAGAGACATACATAACATAAGAGTTCTGAGCCTGAAGGACGGTTTGCAGATTGTCCTCCACGCCCAAGTTGATCCTCTCATGAATCTGAAAGATGCCCATAATGTTGCTGAACAATTGGAGCAGGCATTAAGGGAAAAGATCGCTGATGCAAAACATGTGTTTGTTCATCTGGAGTATTACCATAAGGATTTGACTAAGGCTGAGCCGCTTGAGAATTTTGGGATGCTACAAAAGATTTGGAAGACCGTCTCCAGCCACAGAGAAGTCAAAGGACTCAGGAAATCAAGGATCTACACGACTGAGGGTAGGTTTCACATATACTTGGACTGTCTGCTAGATCCAGAAGAGTCTGTTGAGTCAGTTCACAGAACCCTGAGTCACATAGAGGAAGAGCTGAGGGATACCTTCCCCGACTCTGTTGTGGAGATCCATTCTGAACCCTACCAGCAGCCAAAGTACACCAAGCAGAATTAGGTTAGAGTTTGAAGACTGTTCGGTGGTGTTCCTATCTTATCTTGATCTCTACGCCGACGGTTCTCTTAACCAGCTCGGCAAGCTGGTCCACCCTGGGCTTCTTGCCTCCCTTACCAAGAACAGATATTATGAGCGGATACTCCTTGGCCTTTCTGGCTCTGCTGAGCAAAGGCTTCAGCCAATCGTTTACCTCCTCTGTGACGACTATGAGGGATACGTCTTCATTCGATAGTAGTTTGGTCAGTCCCTTCTCTGCCTCTTCTCCATTGTCGGCTGGGAAGCAGTTACTTATCCCGGTTAACTTGAAGTATGTAGCCGTCTCCCTATCGGCCAACACTCCTATGGTCGCCAATGACTCTCAACCTGCCTGTGATCTTGTTCCACGAGCATTTGTCTTGTCTTCCCCTTAAGCCTCTCTATCTCTAGCGGATTCAAACTAGAACTGGCTGAGTATGTCTCTCTTCTCCATTATCCGGTTACAGTAATGGCAACGGAGACGGATCGGCTCGCCCTCCTGAACGTGAAAGAGGGAGCTTACAGGCTCTTTGTTTGATATGCAGGAGGGGTTACTGCACTTAACTATTCCCTTGATAATGTTTGGCAGACTGACTTTCTTCTTGTCCACAACATCGTATTCGCGGATTATGTTTATTGTTGCTTTCGGGGAGATGAGGGCTATCTTGTCAACATCTTCAGGCTTGAGTTCCCCTCCCTCGATCTTGACTATGTCCTTCTTACCAATCAGTTTGCTTGGAACGTTAATGACGACTCCTACAGTATTGCTCTCTTTACCTGTGATGTTGAGTATCTTCAACACGTCGAGGGCGTATCCTGCGGAGATATGGTCTATAACGGTTCCATTTCTGATCTTCTTGACGTAGAGTTCAGCCCTACCAGCCTGAGACATTTCCCCTCACTGTTAAGTTGGTCAACCAAATATTTATGGTAACTTGCTTCTCTGGCTAGGAAGGGTCTTAGCTAAGCGGCTGGTTCTCAGACTGGTAACTCTCAAGCTTACCTTTGTCGCGGGCGTGGTCGAGGCAATATGAGATTATGTACCTCATCTTCTCACCCTCAACTAGGAAGGCGTCGTGCCCATAGGTTGAGGAAACCTCATAGTATATCACCTCTTTGTTTGCTGCACGCAACGCCGAAACCAGCTCTTCAGAGTCTGGTGGGGGATAGAGCCAGTCTGAGCTGAAGGAGATCACTAGGAATCTTGACTTCGTATCTTTGAACGCTGCCTCAAGAGACCCGTAACCGTTGGATATGTCGAAGTAATCTATGGCTTTTGAGATGTAGAGGTAGGAATTCGCGTCAAACCTCTTGGTGAAGGTTTCGCCTTTATGGTGTATGTAGCTCTCAACCTGAAACTCAGGTTTGAGGCTGAAACTCAACTTCTGGCTTTCTTGGAGTCTGCGGCCGAACTTTACGCGCAGGGTTTCGTCGCTCAGATATGTTATGTGGCCGATCATTCGTGCCACGGCCAAGCCGTCGATGGGCGGGGTCTTCCCGTAGTAGTTGCCGTTTCTCCAGTTTGGGTCGCTCATGATCGCCCTGCGGCCGACCTCGTGGAAGGCTATATTCTGAGGTGACTGCCGGACCGCTGTGGCTATAGGCATGCAGAGGGCTACCCGGTCAGGGTACGTGACCGCCCACTGAAGGGCTTGCATACCAGCCATCGACCCCCCGACGACCGCGAGTAGCTGATAGATCCCGAGGTGGTCAATCAACTCTTTCTGGGCCCTCACCATGTCCTTTATCGTCACCATTGGGAAACTGAGGCCGTAAGGCTTCTTCGTCTTGGGGTTTATCGAACTTGGGCCCGTAGAGCCTTTGCATCCACCTATTATGTTTATACAGACCACGAAGTACCTGTTCGTGTCGAAGGTCTTCCCAGGCCCAACCATGTTATCCCACCAGCCTGGCTTTGGATCGTCCTTATGGTGTCGGCCAGCTACGTGAGCGTCGCCCGAGAGGGCGTGGAAGATCAGTATGGCGTTGCTCTTGTCAGAGTTGAGCCGCCCATAGGTCTCATACGCCAACGTGATAGGCCCAAGTTTCTTCCCGCTCTCAAGAATCATCCCGTTCGGCGGACGGGCGAAGGTGAAGGTTTGGGTCTTGACTATTCCTACAGATCCTTCCTCCATTCAATCCACCTCAACCCACGCCTTCAATCCAAACTTTCCAAGAGACCTCGCAACATCACTCTGTAACCATCTTAATCCTCCCCAGACTGGGCCCTTGACTTAGAGGGGGAGCCTGCTTAATATATTCCTTAATTAAACTATTTCTGAGTAAGCTATTCCAACTGGAATCTCTGTCCACATCTCCCACCCTTCAAGTTATCTAGTCAATATGCTGATGATGATGTGAGGGTTCGGTAATGAGTCTTGATGGAAGAGACATAATCTCGATAAGGGACTTCACAAGGGCTGAACTTGACCATATGCTCTCGATTGCAGACCGGATGGAGCCTCTGGCAAAGACGGGTTCAGATATGCTCAGGGGAAAGATTATGGCCACCCTCTTCTTCGAACCGAGCACAAGGACGAAACTGAGTTTCGACTCTGCAATGTATCGTCTGGGAGGGTCAAGCATAGGATTCGCTGAACCCGGCAGCACATCAGTACAGAAGGGCGAGAACCTAACGGATACTGTCAGGGTTGTGGAGAACTACTCTGATGTCCTAGTCATCAGACACCCTCTGGAGGGGGCTTCACGGTTGGCAGGTGAGGTCGCAAATATTCCGGTGATAAACGCCGGGTCAGGCTCTGAGGAGCACCCAACCCAAGCAATCCTTGACGTCTACACCATGAAGCGAGAGTTCAGCCATATCGACGGTTTGAACGTCGCTTTGGTTGGCGACCTCCGTTACGGCCGAACAGTCCATTCTCTTGCGTATGCCTTGTCTCTTTATAAGGATACGAAACTGTTCCTGATCTCTCCGGACCTCCTGAAGATGAGGAGGGAAGTCCTCGAGGATATTAAGCATAGTATAGGAGTTGAGGAGGGGAGGGACCTCAAGAAGATCCTGCATCAGGTTGACGTCATATACATGACCAGGATACAGAAGGAGAGGTTTGCCGATCCAGCTGAGTATGAGGCCGTCAGGGGCTCATATAGACTCACTCAAGCCGACCTCAAGGAGGCCAAGAGAGACGCAATAGTGATGCATCCCCTACCCAGGGTCGACGAGGTTGACTTCGATGTTGACAGCACGGCTCACGCCAGATACTTCAAACAGGTTTGGTACGGCCTCCTCGTGAGGATGGGGCTGCTGGCGCTTGTGCTCGGCTCAGTCCAATAGGAGCGACTTTAGGCAATTTATGATACGGAATAGAGCGTCCTGTTCTCAACATCTCTTCTTTTGGCCTCAGACCATAACTCAAGCGGCGCGTACGTCGCCGAGGACCTTCCGAATAATGTGGGGTTAGTGGAGCCGCACTGGGGACAGGTTAAAGCCGTACCCGGGAAGGTTCTGTTACACCTTCTGCAGTGGATGCAGTAGCTGGTGTAGGTGAAGAAGCGCAGCTGACTGCTGCACAGCTGCTCTGTGAGTCTCATCAGCCTCGTTGGGCCTTGTTCTGTCGGCGCCAGACAGATAGGGGCTAGATGCCCGCCTGGAGAATAGGCTTGGAACTTGCTCTCCAAGGCGACTCGTTCTTGGAGACCTATCTTTGCCGAGAAGGGTATGGTGAAGAGGTCTGTGTAGTAAGGATAGTCTCTGATTCCTTCTGAGGCCACTTGTCCAGGACCATACTTTCCCATGTCAAGCCTGGCAAGTCTGAAGGAAGCTTCTTCTTGGGGTCTCTGGGCTACGACCAAGCGCATACCTGAGTTCTTGGATGCTGACTCTGCAAAGTCATTTATTCCTTTGAGTATCTTTGAAGCGAACTCTAGAGCCCTCTCGCTCTCATTCATGGGCGAACCGATGAAGGTCTTGACAGCCTCATTCAAACCCAAGAAGCTTATTGCGTAGGTCGTGTTCTTCTCAATAAAGTATGAGTTCCCAGCACTTCCTGATAGGAGTGGGAGAAGCGACTGCTGGAGTCTCTCTTTGAGGGCCTCACTCTTCCGCTGGAAGGCTTCAGTCGTGAGTCCAAGATTTGTCTCAAGTATCTTCTGGAACCTGTCAAGCTTCCTGTGGGACTCATAGGAGATTCTTGGAAGGTTCAGGAATATGGTGTCTGCGTTGCCTGTCCTCATACAGTCTTCCTCCCAATTCCCACTCCAAGAACTGTCGATCCTCAGGCCTGTGGCTGTGTAGACGGTCTTATCTTCACTCTCAAGATTTGCGAAGTAAGGTAGGAAGGTCTTTGCTGCGAACTCGTGGATCTTCATCATCAAATGGTCGTATCTCTTGTCTTTCGGTGTTGGACTCCTCATCTTGAAGATGAGTCTTGGGTTGAAGAGGGGTTTCTCTTGGGAAGCCTCTGCTGCTGCGTCTACAGCCGCCTCAAGAATCTCGGCAGCGATCTCATCGTAGTCGGAGTATTTTCCGAGACTGGAACCTTCAGATCCGATAGCCTCAACATCACGCAGAAACTCTGGAGTGGTGAGTTCAAAGGCTAGGGAGAGTCCGCTTCTGAAATCCTGTGAGTAGACGTCTTGACGTACATTCGTGAAGAACTGGTAAAGTGACTCTTTCAGCTGTTCCCTAGAGATCTTGGATGCGTATGGAGCCAAGAATATGTTGAACATGTCGAAGCACTGCTCACCCGCCACCTCACGCTTCGTGAGTTCGTAGACTAGTTGCGCAGTTGCTAGGGCGCTCTGGAACGTCTTTGGGATCCTCTTTGTCGGCAACCCATTCTTGAGGAAGAACCTGAGGTCGTGAACTATCTCACTTGGCTTGAGTATCCACTCCCCGAGATTGTCGATGTGCAGGTCTCCGGAGAGGTGGGAGTCAGCGATGTTTCTCGGCAAGTAGTTTAGGAGTACATATTCTTCAATGACCGAGTCGCCGGCGATGTCTTTTACGGCTTGGGCGTTAAGCATCTTCTCGCTTGAGTACTTCAGTAGTTCTGATACGTCGTGTACGGGCATACCCAGTCTTGTGAGTTTATGTCGATAGTCTTCAAGCCTCTTCTCGATGAGTATCGCGTTGATGAATTCCCTTATCAGGGGCGCGGTCAAGTAACTTGTTCTCAGCCTGAGAAGCCTCTCTTCGGCTTCTGCCGCTATCTCTTGGGCTAACTCGTATGGGACGGCGGCCTCGTTTACGAGTGAGTTTACAATCTTTTCTCTCTCAAACTCTTCCAGCGAGAGCCTTGATGTCCTGACGTAGAGTTTCCCTCTCTTGGCCGCGACGTACTCTTCTAGGTCTCTCTCAAAGTTGACCACCATCTCGCCGAGCTCTGTTATCATGTACTTCTTTGATTTCTTGTCAAGTGCGACTAGGTGGGTTCCGGTTACGCTTTTGAGGTGGTAGACGAATTTGCCGGCGTCCCTTATCGGGTCCAGTCCGAGTGTTGACATTATCTCTGTGTAGGGGAGGGGGCCTCTTGACTTCAGCAGCTTCAGGATCCGTAGCCTTACGGGTGAGGAGGAGGCGTTGAGGATGTCTACACCGGATTTCTCGAATGGTATAGACAAGATCTTGCGGCCTCTGATTAGGGGTTGTGCCCAATATTTTGTTTAAAAGATTAAACAATTCATTCGAGTATAGTACAGTTTCCTGAAGTTGCTGTTCTTGACAGGGTTAGTGCATATTGGGGGATTGGAGCTGGGGGTTCTAGTTCATATTCAAATTGTGTACTTGTGTAGCACATAGAAACATTTATACATCGAACCAACTACACTCTATAGGGAGAGGGAGAGAAATGAAAAACACTGGAGCTCTGCTGACCCTGCTGCTGCTGGCATCAGTAGCCTCAACCTTCGCTGTAGAGCCCCTATTCGCAAAGAACAAGACCAAGAAGAACACGGAGACAGTAGCATTCAAGTTCTCTACCAGCGAAGGCAAGGCATATCCAATATCGGACAGAAAAACCAGCTACTCGGCTACACTGACACTCATAGGCGAACGGGTAAAGACTCAAGAGCGAAAGCAACTAACCATCAACGCCGAAGAGGAACAACAGCTAACTGACAATATTCAAGAACAGAGAAGGTTAACCAAAAGAATCCGAGAGCTAAAACGGTTGACACATACTGAGAGACTCAATATAACCGATGGATCATTAGCAATCGGCGACTATTACTATGCAGCCAAGGTCTACAAGATCTTGAGCGGTTTCGGACTCTACAACGAGAAAAACGGTGGAATAATAATCGTCTGTATAACACAGGAAAAAGGCGGCCAATCTACCTACAGATTGATTCTCCACGGCAAGATGAACTCTGACGGAATCGTCTTCGAAGCACCTCAGAGCAAACTTGTGTCACAGTACTTCCTAGAGATCTTCGGAAACTTGGAGTAGCCTTCCCTCCCCCATTTTTTCCTTTTCTCCTATTTGGGCCCCACGCGGGCCCTGAAAGAAAATCGGTCCACTCAATAGACTAGGAAACTTGTTGCATCAATCATATTATGGCCCGCCCAACTCAGAGCGACAACGCATTTTAAGCAGGTGCATCTAGTTCTTGAGCTGGGGGCGGTGGTCCAGTTTGGTTTAAGATCCCGGTCTCGGGTCCCATTTGGAGGGAGAGCCGGAGATCGCGGGTTCAAAATGAGGGTTAGACCACATGAATGTCCCGCCCGCCCCACCATTATCACCAAGAAAGAACTTTGAGTGAAGATTTCTCTCAGCACTTCTGCAGCTGTCGCTAGATGTACCGTTGGTGCTGCACCAAACTCAACCGGGTCGTGTCGTGTTGCTCAGTAAAAGTTTGGTGGCTTGAATTTGAGTGATGCCCCAGAGCAACCTCAGAAGTTACTTGTTTGCTTCCTTCTCCTTCTTCTCGATCTCCCTTGCAGCCACAACACCAGACGCGGATGCCTGAATGAGTCCTCTTGTTATTCCTGCTCCGTCTCCTATAGCGAAGAGATTTCGGATCTTCGTCTCGAAGTTGTTGTTCAGTTCAAGTCTTGAAGAATAGAACTTGACCTCAACCCCGTAGAGCAGAGTGTGTTTTGCGTATACCCCCGGTGAGACTCTGTCCATGGCCTGTAGCATCTCTTTTATGTCTTCGAGGTATCGGTAGGGCAGGATGAAGCTGAGGTCGCCCGGGGTTGCAAACTTCAGTGTTGGAACGACTAGGTTCCTAGCCATCCTCTCCTCGGTTGACCTTCTGCCAGCCTCGAGGTCTCCCAGTCTCTGGACCAGAATCCCGCCTCCCAAAAGATTTGCGAGTCTGGCTATGTACTTGCCGTAGGCTATGGGTTCCCTGAAGGGCTCTGTGAATTTTGTGCTTACGAGTACGGCGAAGTTTGTGTTCCCAGTCTTCTTCTCGGCGTAGCTTTGGCCGTTGACAGTGACTATGTCGCTGTAGGATTCGGTTATGACTTCTCCTGAGGGGTTCATGCAGAATGTTCTGACCATGTCGTCGAAGGATCTTGAGTGATAGACGAACTTCGGCTCATAGAGGGCCTCAGTCAACTCTTCCAGAACTGCAGCTGGCACCTCCACGCGGACACCCAGATCAACCGGATTGCTTGAGGTCTTCAGGCCGAGGACTTGGGCTTCAGACGTCAGCCACTCTGCACCTACTCTGCCGGGTGCGACGACGACGTATCGGCTCTGGATTCTTTCTCCGTCCTTTGTCTCGACACCCTTTATCTCTCCATCCTTCACTATCAGACTCTTGACTTCTGTTGATGTTCGAATCTTGATCTTCTTCTGGAGGGACTGCTTGGTCTTGCTGAGGATCTTGGTGCAGTTCTCGGTTCCTAGGTGTCGTATTCGAGATGGAATTAGCTTCAGCCCCGCGAGGGCTGCTTTCCTCTCTATCTCCTCGATTTTGCTCATGTCTGTTCCGTAGAGGTGTTTGGGCGCTCCAAACTTTACGTAGATGCTGTCGACGTAGTCTATCAGCCTGCTTAATTCGTCGCCTTGAATGTACTCGTCGAGCCAACCCCCCACCTCTGTTGAGAGTGTAAGTTTTCCGTCGCTGAAGGCGCCGGAGCCACCCCAGCCGGTTAGGAGGTAGCATGGGTCACACCTTACGCAGCCGAGTCCACGGTCTGTGGAGCATCTACGCTGCTCAAGCTGTGGTCCCATATCGAGCATAAGAATCTCTAGGTTTGTCCTGTTGACTAGTTCGAGAGCTGAGAATATTCCTGCGGGCCCGCAACCGACGATCGTCACGTCATAACTCAAGAATTCTACCTCGGAGCCACAAGAATGGCAATGAGGTCATGATATAAGTTTACCTAACCCTGTATAAAGACAGGCCTTGGGGTGTCAGTGAATGATCCTGTTAAAGAGTTATGGTCCTGCCGTGAACCTCAAGTCTAACCCCAGATTCCTCAACAACCCTTCCAATCTCATACGTCTTGAAGCCTGAGGCTTCACAGAATGAGGCTGCTTCCTCAAGATTCTTCTTCGGGGTCATCATGCAGAGGCCGATTCCCATGTTGAAAGTTCTATACATCTCCTCGTCAGTGACCCCTCCCGTCTTCTGTATCAGTTTAAAGATCGGTTTAGGCTCAGGCATCTTGTCTAGGTGGAAGCCAACCTTCGCGTAGGGCTCGAAGCGTCTGAGTTTGGTGAAGGCCCCTCCGGTTATGTGGGCCACCGCGTGTATCTCTGTATTCTCGATCGCGGACATCACGGCCTCAAGGTAGATCCGTGTCGGCTCAAGAAGTTCCTCACCTAGGCTTCGCCGAAGTTCCGGAGGTTTCTTCTTCAGGTTGAGTTTCGCTTTCTCAAGCAGAATCTTTCTTGCAAGTGAGAGGCCGTTGCTGTGTATTCCGCTGCTCTCAACCCCGAGGATTACGTCACCAGGTTTAAGCTTGTCACCCCTTATTATGCGGTCTTTATCGACTAGGCCCAGACAGAACGCTGCTAGGTCGAATCCCTTCCCCGGCACCGCGCCCGTTATTACGTCCGGCATTATTGCGGTTTCACCGCCTATGATCGGGATCTTTGTCTTCTCTGCAGCCTCAACCAAGCCTTTCATGATTTCACTTATCATGGATTCGTCTGGCTTTTCTAGGGCTAGGTAGTCGATTAGGGCCGTCGGCTCCGCGCCCAGACATACAAGGTCGTTTACACACATGGCTACACAGTCTGTGCCTATGGTGTAGAATCTGTTCATCAGCTGGGCTACTAGGACTTTGGTTCCGCATCCGTCGCAGTGGAGCGCTAGCACCCTTCCGCCACCTATGTCTATGAGGGAGGCGTAGTGGCCGAACCCTGCGAGTACTTCTCCAAACTTCCCATTTCTGAATTTGTATGTGCTCTGGATCAGCTTGGCTATTACTGAGTGTGCTGTTCCTACCTTATCTCGGTCTACGCCTGCCTTTGCGTAGCTCCAAGCCAATCCTATCTCTCCATGAGTCTGGATCTGAGTTGAGGCTCTGTTAGGGATAGGATCCTTGCAGCCAGCAGTGCAGCGTTCTCGCCGTTGTCTATTCCTACTGTGGCGACGGGGACCCCTCTTGGCATCTGCATAGTCGATAGAAGAGCGTCTAAACCTTCAAGCTTGACGTTTACGGGTACGCCGATCACTGGCTTGGAGGTCTTTGACGCTATGAATCCTGGTAGCTGTGCGGATAGGCCCGCTATGGCTATGAAGACCAGTGCTTCTGAAGACTCTACATATTTCTCAAGCTCCTCCGGGTTTCTGTGTGCTGAGAGAACCTTGAGTTCATATGGAATTTGGAGTCTGTCGAGTGTCTTCACGGTCTTCTCAGCTATTGGACGATCGCTTTCACTTCCCAAGACGACGGCTACGAGCTTCTCAGGTTTGGAGCCTTCTGTCTTCAAGCCGAGATCTCAGCCTCCCATAGTCTAACGCTGCCGGTTTGAGCCTTCTCCTTCACAGCGTCAAGAATCCTTTGAGCATAAGGTGTTGGGTATTCGCCTCTTAAGCATGCGAGACATAGGTCCTCTTTGGGGAGGCCGATGGCTTCGACGAGTCCCTCATGGGTTTGGTAGCTGAGGCTGTCAGCCCCAATCTTTCTCTTGATGCTCTCAACATTCATCCTTGCCGCGATCAATTCGTTGTATGTAGCTATATCTATTCCATAGAAGCATGGAGAGATTATTGGTGGGCACGTACTCATCATATGGACTTTCTTGGCCCCGGCCCTTCTGATCATATGTATTATCGCCTTGCTGGTGGTGCCTCTGACTATGCTGTCGTCGATCACGAGGACCTCTCTTCCAGTGACTACTGATTTGAGGGGGTTGAGTTTCAGCTTCATCGCTGATTCTCTATCTCTCTGCTGGGGCATGATGAAGGTTCTGTGAACGTACCTGTTCTTTATCAAACCTTCAGCCACGGATACTCCTGTCTGGCTTGAGTAGCCTTCAGCCGCTGTTCTGGATGTGTCGGGTACAGGAACTACAACATCGGGCTTGATGTCGTAGGTCTTGGCCAAGTTGACTCCTAAGTTGAATCTGACATCGTAGACGCTTCTGCCTTCAAGGACTGAGTCGACCCGGCTGAAGTAGACGTATTCGAACATGCAGTGCGCTTTCCGTCTGCAAGGGAGGTACCGCCGCTCGTCACATGAGTTTTCGGTAGCTACGACTATAGTTCCAGGCTTCACGTCTCCAACAAGTTTCATATTGTTGCTGTCTAAAGCCACGCTCTCCGAGGCGAAGGCTGTTGAGCCTCCTTCTCCTTGGCAGAGCGGCCTCAACCCAAGAGGGTCTCTGGCCGCGATCAATTCACGGTTCTTTGTGAGTATTACGAGTGAGTATCCGCCCTCGATCTGTCCAGACATCTCCCTGAAGGCCTCAGCGTAGTCTCCGTATTTTTCCCAGTAGCTACTGAACAGTCTCAGCATGACCTCTGCGTCGCTGTTGGCTTTGAGCTTGAAGCCTTGATTCTCCATCTTCCTCCTTACATGCATGTAGTTGGAGAGGTTGCCGTTATGCGCGAGTGAGAAACCGTTATACGTCATCGGTTGTGCGTTGGCCAAGGTTGAGGTTCCAGTTGTCGAGTATCTGACATGGCCTATTCCTATGTGGCCTGATAGCCTCCATAATTTGGGCTTCAGGTTTTGAGAGACCAAACCCCAGACTTTTCTGGAAGATATCTTTCCATTCTTGAATGTTGAGATTCCTGAGGATTCCTGACCCCTATGTTGAAGGGACATGAGCCCGTAGTAGATGTTGCCGACGACATCATGTTTGGAGTTGCATATCCCAAAGACCCCGCAGGAATCCTTCTTCCCTCTCTTGCAGGTTTCCACTCTACGCCATCTCCATAAGTTTCGGAATCGCTCCTCGCCAGACTTCCCTCATACGCTCGACTGAACACTCAACCAGTTCCTTTCTGTTCGTGGTTATCCTGTAGTTTGACTCTGTAACCTCACCAATCTTGGCGGCTGGAACACCTCTCTTCCTCGCCAGAGACAGTAACTTGGATGCACGAGCCTGAGGTGTAGTCAGTATGAATCTGGCTGAGGATTCAGAGAAGAGTATCTCATCGATCCTCATGGTTGATGCGTGTGGAACCGCCCCCAGATCGAATGTCAGTCCTAGGTCTCCCTTGATAGCCATCTCGGCGAGGGATACAGCGAGCCCCCCTTTTGAGCAGTCATGAGTTGCTGTGATGTAGCCGCTTCGAATTGCCTCAATCACAGTTCGTATAGAGGCCCTCTCTTTTGAGGCGACCGGATGAGGCAGCCTACCTCCGTTGAGATTGATGAGCCTGTAGTACTGTGAGCCACCCAGCTCGGGGAATGTCTTTCCGACGAGAATTATTGATTCCCCTGCCTTCTTGAGGGCCATGCTAGTTATGTGACTCAGCTTCTCAATCAAGCCTAACGTCACTATGGTGGTTGTGGGTTTGACTGCTCTTCCAGTCCTTTCATCCTCATTGTAGAAACTGACGTTTCCTCCGACACAAGGTATCTTCAGACCGTTGAGCATGTATGCGATTCCGCTGATAGCCTCCTTGAACTGCCAGTAGACTTCAGAGTTCTCTGGGTTACCGAAGTTGCAGCAGTCTGTCACCGCAATGGGTTCAGCGCCAGTGGCCGCAACGTTTCTTGCTCCTTCAGCTACTGCTGCTGCGTGGCCGTCATATGGGTTGAGGTGGCAGTATGAGCTGTTGCAGTCAACCTTGACTGCGATAGCCTTGTCTGCACCTATTATTCTGAGGACGGCAGCGTCTGCGTCTCCAGGTTTCAGTACGGTTCTGACTCCAACCTCGTGGTCATACTGCCGGTAGACCAACTCTTTACTGGCAATATCCGGCTGCGACAGGAGGCGATAGATTATGTCTGATAGGTTTTGTGGAACAGGTCGTCTTAGAACCTTCTTTACATGTTTAGTCTTGGGCCTTCTCGATATTCGCTGGGCTAGAGGGGAGTTAGTTAAGAGTCTTGATGTAATGTTAGCAACTACTCTGCCGTGGTACTTGGCTACTAGGAGGCCTGTATCTGTCACCTTTCCTATAATGGAGTAAGGAATCTCCCATTTCTGGAAGACTCTGAGGACTTCTTCTTGACCTTCAGGGGTTACTGTGAATAACATTCTCTCTTGGGATTCTGAGAGTAACAGTTCATATGGGGTCATTCCTTGCTCTCTGACATGAATTTCTTCAAGGTTTATCTCGACCCCTGTTCCTCCCTTGCTCGACATTTCCGAGAGAGCACAGGTTAGGCCTCCCCCACCCAAGTCTTTGACCGCCGTCACCTTGCTTGCTCTCAAAGCTTCTAGGGTGGCCTCGACGACTACCTTCTTGGTAAACGGGTTGCCGATCTGGACTGCGGGTCTATCTAATTCTGATTCCTCATGGATGGTTCTGGACGCAAATGTTACGCCGTGTATGCCGTCTCTACCTGTGGCTCCTCCTACCAGAACAATTATGTCGCCTGGCCTATCCATTCTTCCAAGAGTGAGATTCTCGGCCTTCCCGACACCGACGCACGCCACATTGACCAGACAGTTGGTCTCGAAGCTCTCGTCGAACTCAACCTCTCCAGCGACTGTTGGGATACCTGTGCAGTTTCCATAGTCAGCTATTCCTTTCACCACGTTCTGGAAGAGCCACCTGCTATGACTGCTCTCCAGATTCCCGAAGCGTAAGGAGTCAAGCAGAGCTATGGGTCTGCAGTTCATGCATAGAATGTCTCTGATTATTCCTCCTATGCCCGTCGCGGCGCCGTTGTAGGGTTCTATTGCTGAGGGGTGATTGTGGCTTTCAATCTTGAAGGCTATGACATCGCCGTCTCCAATGTCTACAACTCCTGAGTCATATCCAGGCCCGACGACAACCCTTCTGCCACTCTTGGGGAGTTTCCTCAGGATTTGCCTGCTGCTCTTGTAGGAGCAGTGTTCAGACCACATGATATCTATCATGCCAAGCTCGGTCTGATTCGGCTCTCTGCCAAGCCTCCTCCTAGCCTCCTCAAGTTCTCTGGGGGTCAGGTTGACTTTGATTGTTTCTGTAACCGTCAAGAGCTGGGAACCTCAGGTTTGAGTTAGTGTGCTGAGGATCTTTAGGCCGTCGCTATCCAAGAATGGACTGAGTATAGGTTCGGAGGCGCGTTCAGGATGGGGCATGAGCCCCAGAATGTTTCTGTCTAGATTGCAGATTCCAGCTATAGAGTCCATGGAGCCGTTTGGGTTTCCATCCTCGGTCAGGTCACCATGATCATTTACATATCTGAATACGACTTGGTTGTTTTCGCGGAGTTCTTTTATGCCTTCAGGTTCGTTGACGTATCTTCCCTCAGCATGCGCTATCGGAATGTTGAGAATAGTCCCCTTCTGAATGTTCTTTGTAAATGGGGTTTGGCTGGTTTCAAGCCTGATCTTGACCCATTTACAGATGAATGATGTACCTTGATTTCTCAGGAGGGCGCCTGGCAGGAGTCCTGACTCGATAAGAATCTGAAAGCCGTTACATATCCCGATTATGAGTTTCCCTTCTCTCGCCATCTCTTTGATATGTCTTACGGCAGGACTGTGTGCCGCAATTATTCCAGCCCTGAGATAGTCACCATAGGAGAAGCCTCCAGGTAACACTGCTGCAGCGTAGTCTGAGCCTTCAAAGTCTCTGTGCCAGATCAGGTCTGCCTCTACATGGAGGATATCTTTGAGGATATGAAGTACATCGAGGTCACAGTTGGATCCTGGGAACTGTATTACCGCCGTCTTCACTGCGGCTTACCCTCGACTCGGACGGTGCAGGTGTGAACTACAGGGTTGAATATCCTCAGGGCGTTAGACATCTCGACGACGAGATGTTCAGCATCTTCTTTGTTCTCTGCATCAACGAGGAGTCTCAGGTATTTGCCTGATCTTACGCTCTTTACCGCCGAGAAGCCTCCTCTGTTGATCAGCTCCTTGGCTATGGTTTCGCCTTCAGGATCTCTTGCGATCTTCTTGTTCTCAATAATTACTTCAACTGTAAAGTTCGGCGTACCAATTACTCCTCACTACAGTGTTTTGAAGAATTTCGGGGAGAGAATTGTGTTTATATGTCGAGAGGTTGTGCTGCTTCTGATGCCCAGAGTTGTAGCGGCCTCTAAACTCAGAACGCTTCTCGTTAAGCCCGCTTGTGAGATGTATTGTGACGACTTCTCACCCCTAGCGTCCCCTGCATGTCTGGACGTTAGAGTGTACCTTGCCTCTTCTTATATCCATTTTTGACAAAAAATAGTACATCTTTAGGACGTAAATTTACACGTTTTTGTATAAGAATCCTCACGAGAACTTTTGGAGAGACTTGAGTTTACCGAGATAAGACCCGTCCAGAAGATACGCATCACCATCCTCAAGAAGTACTCCTCCAGACTTGAGTAAAGGCCCCAGATACGGCCCCTCAGACCTCGAATCTTCCAGACCTCTGTTTATGGTTTGGCCGCTGAGGAGGTTATTGAATGAGGGGAGGAATATGCAGCGGGGATTTGTCAGAGTCACACCGAATTGTCTCTTCATGGTTGAACTGACATCGTCTTCTACCTTTATCTTTAGATGTTTCAGCAGGCCCTTGGCGAAGACTTCACCGTCAGAATCTGTTCTGAGCCAGACTTGGTGAGTTGTTGAGATGTAAAGAGCGTCTGTTAACCTGATGATTGGGTGAAGATGACCCATGACGATGTTGGTGCACCCTAGGATCTCTGGCTTGGGCCAAGCATGACCGTGGATGATTCCAACTTCACTGTCAACTGTAAATCCAGATGTTGGCAGAATGTTCACATTTCTCGGAACCAGTGCCTCCAGATTTCCATCATGGTTTCCAGGAATTACTGAGACCTCATCTACAAGTTCTAAGAGGGTCTCAAAGAAGATCGGGATATCGCGCCACTCCATCAACTCAACCCTTTCAACAGTGTGTTTGACATCGCCAAGGATGATCAGATGCACTGAATCAGTCTCCTCAACGATCTTTCCGAGTCGTTCGAGGAGTTTGGGGGTTTGCGAGGGTATGTGCAACCCCTGTTCTGCAAGGGAGGCTTCCCAACCTATGTGCAGGTCGCCGATGACCAAAGTATTCTGTGAATTGTTCTGTAAGAGTAGAGCGGGATGGGGAGTTACAGGGTTAAGATTCGTAAAGCTATATTCCCCCGGTAACCTGAATAACTCCGGAAGGAGTCTCATAAATCATGTGTAATCACAGACTCCTGATGTTGACAGTTGAGTTTCCGTAAGATTGCATAGTGAAGAAGACATGAAGCCGACTGAAGAGAGTGAGGCGAACTTGATCGCCCAAATATGCCTAGAGATAGAGGCAACGCATTCCTTAAGAAAGGAACTTGCTAAGAGGCTGGAGGAGTCTTTTGGCGAGAGATACAAGAAAGCCATCAGCCTAGTTGAGGGGGGAGCTGTAAAACAGTATCTCTTCAAGCCCAGTGGCCGCGAGATCTGGGAAATACGGGGAAAGAAGGGGGTCTATCAAGTGATGCCGCATACGAATTTCTGCAACTGCAACGACTATTACTTCAGGGTTATGAACGCGAAGAAGCAACTCTGCTATCACATAATTGCGCAGAGGATGGCCCGCGCCCTCGGCAAGTTCGAGAGGGAAAAGCGTCCAGACAGAGATTATGGGAAGATCACGAAAATATGGAAGAAGAGTATAAGGTGACTTGATTCCAGTCATGTTTTTAAGAAAACCCCTCAGTAAGATTGGGGGCACAGGAAGGCGCAAGTCATGGGTGTCGACGAATACTACGAGCTTCTTCAGTTAGGAATAACACTTCTAGGAATCATATCGCTCATACTAGGCTTTCTTTACGTTGGTTACGAGAAGAGTGAAAGCAAATAATTCTATTTGACTAGGGATGTAAAGAACTAGTAGGCTCACCGCGAAGTTGCGCCACACCTCACTTGTCAGGATCTGAGCAATAATAGGAAGATGAAGCCGAGACTTCTAAGCCCCAAGTTCTTGCATTAACTTGTAGTTGTGGAAGTCTCAGGCCAGAGCCGGGGTTTCCTCTATTTGGACAGTGGCTGTTATTGTTGGGTGAAGTTTTGGAAACTTGGATAAGTACTCTATCCGCTCCTTCTTGAGTGACTGGACATAGTAAGTTATCTGCTCTGGGCTGTAGTACCGTTTGAGGTCGAACTTCTTCATATCTACTCCTGGAACCTTCTTCGGTATCTTTGTGTCGAAGTTCGGGTCGTCAGTCCACTCTATCTCGCCTCTCGCAATCCCTCTGATGATGGCTGCCATTTCAGGTATCTCCACCCGCAGAACCTTCTGTTTGACCACCTTGGAACCGCCCTCAGCCTTGAGTATGATCTCTCCTACTCCGCCTGTGTTGAGTAGGTAGAGCTGTATCTTGTCTTCATGTTCCTTGATGAATTTGTAGAAGCGGTTTCCCTCTTCAGCCTCATCCCCTATTATGAAGGGGTTCGTTCCCACCTCACGCACCGATTCGCCTGCTCTTCTTGGGTCGCTTCCTGAGGTTTCTATCGACTCGCCGAGCATGAAGGCGGCGGCCGCCTGTTCAGCCGTAAGTTTTGAGGCGATTGGGACGACGGTGTTTCGGCGTGTTATGAAGGCTATGATCAACCCGTCAAGTTCACTTATCGATGGAAGGTTTATGCTTGGGTTCTTGTATTTGCCGAAGTCTTCCCTCTGCATGATGCCTCGGGCGTTTCCTGTAAGGGTCTCGTCCCCGAAGTATACGTTTCCTAGGTAGTCGACCAAAACGTTCTCGAAGATAGCGTCAGGCTTTGTGACCGCGTCGTATATGAGGGGTTGAATCTCCGGAGTCACCCCTTCAGTCTTTAGATAGAAGCCTTTCTCTGTTCCGAGGGCTGAGCAGTCTGGACGTAGGAAGACCACATCGTCTTGAATTATCTCTATGCCCTCTCCTTCACTAGTCAGGCCGTGATTGTGGCAGGTATGCGTGGTCTTTCCTGTGGCTGTCAACCCGAAGAGCAACATGCCGTATCGGCGGATCTTGCCGTCGCGACCTCTGGCACGTATGATCTTGGCGCCTGCGTGTAGGCCGAGCATTCCACGTTGCTTCGCCATCCACATTGCCATGCGGAGAAAACCCTTCTTTGCTTCTCCATAATAGTCGGTTCCGAGAACGTAGGTTATACCGATCTCGGGGAAGACCAGTATCTGTCGATCCTTCTCCTGCCACTCGGGGACATAGACGAGTTGCAGGTGGGGTTCGCCTGGTTTTGGTGGGAAGAGTGTCTGGCTGACCATGTATGACAGACGCACCATTTCTTTGCGTTGAATAGAAACGTACAGGGTGCAGTGGGGAGTGAATATTGGGTTGTTACCCATCGTCCGTTCAACGGCTACCAGAGGCGCCCGTTCCAAGTACTTGTGAAGTTCAGCTATGGTCTGTGGTAGGTTTCGAAGTATCTCCCTCTGGCGTGGATTCAAGTTTCGCTGCTGCACCGCTAGGCTGCCGACGTAAACGGTCAGGCTGGCACTCCTGTTCTTGACGGTTGAGGTGAAGTTGTAGTTGCCGAAGATTGTCTTGGTGCCGTGCTCTTCAGCCATTCGTCTAACCTGAGCCTCATCGAGGAAGGTGACGTTGGAGCTGGACCTCAAATCATCTACGGTCTTCTTTATCTCCTCAAGATTGATGGGGACTGCAGCTACCTCGGCTGGCTTTGGGGGGCTTACCGGCTCAAGGTACTCTCTGAAGAGTATGATCTCATGCAGTCTCTTCTGGACTTCAAAGATTGGCTTTGTCGTGTTTATGCTATAGCAGGCGACAAAATTCAGGATCTCACTGAAGAATGATGTTAGCTGCTCCCTTCTCTCATCATTTCTGTTTTCCAGTATATCTAGGCCTGACGGTGAACCTACCAAGAGAGCCAAAGCCTCTTGGTTGGTTAGGCGCTTGTCAACCATCGGGTTGTCTTTGTCTGGTTGAAGGAAGAAGATCAGTTTGATTCTGGTTGTGTCGACATGTTTCTCATTCCCGCCGATCCACCAAGGATCCAGCATGAAGTATCCGTCTTCACGTTGACATCTGAGGAGTAATTCTCTGAGGCGGGAGTTTATCTTGGTGAGTTCCGTCTTTAGGTAGAACTTGCGTTCACAGGCCTGAGTTGAGAGACGACCCTTCTCGCCGCCCAACTGCTCAACAGCGAACAGGTCGTTTGAGTGTATTCTTGCGCGCTCTAGATCCAGAAGGAGGAAGGCGTGAGTCGATTTTCCAGTGCCGCCGCTGCCGGTCAGCATGATTCCCTCACCGTTTATATCGACTAGGGCGCCGCGTAGGAGGCTGACACGTTTCTGATCTAACGATACGTCCATTACGATCCTGAGTCCGAGGTCACGAATAGCCTCATAGCTCTGAGGGTTGAACGCTACTCCTGTCTTTGTCTCTGGATGGTAGTAGATTCCCGTCTCGGCCTCCGGGGCTTGGGTGATCGCATAGATGATTCCGTGCGGCCTCAAGTTGTGGTTGTAGGCTGCTGGATACCAGTTCTCCTTCCAGAAAGTGTCCAACTTGCTGTCGTTTGTGCGTAGCTGAACTATGATTCCGTTGATGTTGACATTCCAAACATAGAGGGAATCGTAGCCTAGGTAACGTTCAGCCAGCTTGGTGAGTTCCTTTACTTTGCGCAGGTCGATCTTGCTGACCATAGTCTGTGCCAATCTATTCTTCCTTCTATATTATGACTAAACGCGTTTAGTGTTGCACCTTCTAGGTTCAGGTTAGCTTAACCAGAGAGGGCCCGATAGATTTCGCTATAGATGTTAGTGAAGTTTTAAAAGGATTTCTTTAACAAAATGTTAATCAAGTTTAATAATGAAAACCAAAGAAGTTAAAGATTCCTACTGCTGCGATTGGACTGTTTGATAAGTACCCGAACCTTCAGAGAGGATTCGACATCTAAAACTGTTGCTTGGACAAGACCTGCCCCTGAATAATTCCATCCGTAATTTCTCGTGTATTTATTCTTTGGCAACCATGACCTCTGTTGATTTGATGACTGCTTCTACAGAGTCACCGGGTTTGATTTGCAGATCCTCAACAGCCTCTCTTGTAATTACTGCTGTTATCGTTACGGGCACATTAACCTCTATCTTTACGGTTGAGGTTACATCCCCCTTATTCACCTGTTTCACTACGCCTCTCAAGCGGTTTCTCGCACTTATTTTCAGGCTTATTGCCTCCCAAGTATCTTCATCTTGGATCACCCTATCAACATATCTCTCCATCTTTTCATATTGCTTGAGCAACATTCTGGCTGATTCTGTCAGTTCGGCTCCGCCGCCAACCGCTCCGCCACGCCGTCTCAGAAGCAGAGGGACTCCGAGCCTTCTTTCCATTTCCTCCAGTTGATCCCACGCAAACTTGTATGAGACTCCTATCTTCTTGGCGGCCTTCGATATGGAGCCGTATATCTCAATACCTTTGAGTAGTGAGGCGCCCCCCTCACCTACAACATGACCGCCTTTTCCCCTCAGCCAGATCTTGAATGATGGGGAAAGCTTCTGCACTTTGCTCCGCATCGATCTCAACTGTTTGATTGGGATCGTTATGTTTATAAAGATATTTCGGCTACGTCAGCCGATATGTTTTATTATATATAACGGTGGGAGATAAAAGATATGACAAAAAAGACTGCTGGAAGGATCAGGGCTACCAAAACCAAGACGATCGTCGTAATCATCTTGGTAGCCATAGTAATTGGGGGGGTAGGATACGCCTACCTCGGCATTCAGGGAACACAGAAGCAACATCTCATATTCTCTACGACGACCAGCCTGTACGAGACCGGGCTCTTGGATGTGTTGAAGTCACAGTTCGAGAGTGAATATCCATCAATCAACGTATCCTTCATCTCTCAGGGAACTGGCTTGGCTATACAGACGGCTATGAGGGGGGATGCAGACATGATACTAGTCCACGACCCTGAACGTGAACTGAAGTTTCTACAGGAAGGATATGGAGTGAACCGTAAGGTCATAGCATACAACTTCTTCGTCGTCGTAGGACCGAGTGGGGATCCCGCCAAGGTGAGGGGTCTATCGCCAACAGATGCCTTCAAGAAGATCAGAGAATCCGGAGAGAACAAGACCGCTTTATGGGTGTCTCGAGGTGACGATTCGGGCACTCACGCCAAAGAGAAACGCATATGGAAGGCGGCTGGATTTGACGCTGCAAAGCTGAGAGAAAAGGACTGGTACCTGGAGGCTGGGTCTGGAATGACTGCTACCCTCAAGATAGCCGAGGAGAAGGGAGCCTACACCCTCACAGACTTGGGAAGCTACCTCATGAACCTCAAGAACAAGAACATTAAACTTGAGATTTTGATTGAAGAGGGAAAAGACACACTCAATGTGTACAGTGTTATAGCGAACAACCCAAGAAAGACAAAGTCCAACCTTGATGCCTCAATGAAATTCATAAACTTCCTTGTATCGGATGAAGGACAGACAATATTTGGTGAGTTTGGAGAGGAAAAGTTCGGGAAACCACTCTTCGCACCCTACATCAAGTTACTCAAGAGCGGAAGCGGACAGGAGCTAATAAGCTGGATTCAAGAGCTTGCATACTTCGATGGATCAGAATGCCCAACAGAATACAGATACCAGGCCGAACAGCTCTACCAAATCATCTTTCGTGAACTCATAGCATACACTGGAATCGATAGGATCGAAAATTCTCACCCATCTTCCTGTGACTATTATGCTTGAGACACTCATCGAAGCCCTTCAGCAGGCTCTGGGTCTGATCTGGAGTGGCGACCCAGAGATTGTCTCAGTAACTCTTAGGTCACTATATGTCTCTGGACTGGCCACATTACTGTCCTGCATATGGGGTCTTCCTGCCGCTGTCCTTCTCGGCCTATCATCCTTTCCTGGAAGAAGGCTCGTCAAGGGCTTCTTCAACGCATTGCTTGGGGTTCCAACAGTCGCTCTCGGCTTGATTCTGTATCTTTTGTTGTCAAAGAGCGGCCCTCTAGGCATCTTCAGACTTCTTTATACTCCGCTTGCGATCTCCATAGGCCAGTCGATCCTCATAACACCGATAATAGTCAGCTTCGTCAGTAGCGCCTTGGAGTCTACAGATGTTGAGTTGAGGGATCTAGCTAGGACTTTGGGGGCGTCTCGTCTCCAGACAAGCCTCGCAGTCATGCAGGAAGCACTATGGGGTGTCACGCTAGCTGTCGTCGCGTCCTTCAACAGGGCCATAGCTGAACTTGGCGTAGCAATGATGTTAGGAGGCAACATCAGATATGTGACGAGGCTACTGACGACAGCGATAGCGTTGGAATCGGCCAGAGGAGAGATAGCGTTCAGCATAGCCTTGGCAATAATTCTCATGGTGGTAGTCTTCTCGATAAGTATTCTACTCAACTTTCTCAGAAGGGACTGAGTCATGGCTGATTATCTTAGAATAGAAGATGTCAACAAGATGTATGGTGAGATCAAGGCACTCGACTCTGTGACGCTGGATGTTGAGAAGGGCAGAGTAGTAACGCTCTTGGGAAGTAACGGCTCCGGCAAAACCACCCTCCTGAGGATCTTGGCCGGCTTGGAGGAACTGAGCAGAGGCAATATTCTGCTAGATCATAGGAAGGTGAGTTCGCAAGGTTTGCGGCAGATCTCTACAATGGTCTTCCAGAAGACTGTGATGTTCAACACAAGCGTTTACGGCAATGTAGCGTTCGGCCTCAAGGCCAGAGGCCTCAGAAACGAGGAGGTTGACAGGAGAGTGTCGCAGGCGCTGGCTTCTGTAGGACTAGCAGCCTTCCAGAGAAGAAAGGCGAAGAAGCTGTCTGGTGGGGAACAGCAGCGAGTCGCCTTGGCAAGGGCGTTTGTGCTTGAGCCGGAGATTCTTCTTTTGGACGAGCCGACAGCCAACTTGGATCCTGCCAACGCTACCATCATCGAGGACGCGACCAGGAAGATTAGGCAGATAGAGGAATGCACAATTGTGTTGGCTACCCACAACCTGCATCAAGCAAAGAGGCTGTCAGATGAGATAGTTCACATTCACATGGGCAAGATACTAGAGGCTGCAAATCCCGAAGACTTCTTCATGCATCCCAGCAACCAGATAACTAGAAGGTTCATAAACGGAGAGCTACAATTCTAGAGCCTTCGTTATCTCATACGTACTAACAACGCCATTGCCCTTTGTAAAATGAAAGCCTGTCATGAAAGAAAGAGTCTTGAGACTCTTCTCGACCCAATTCGTCGTCAAGACTTGGTGGCTTGAGGCTGAAACTTGCGTATTGTTTAAATTGGTTGAGCATGGCTTGTTTAGTCTTCGTTGATGTTTGGAGGTAGTTGAACACATGCCTGTTATTGATAGCAACCGTTCTGAGAGCGAAGGTCTGCTGGATGTCGCAAGGCTGATGATGATATCCGCTAGGACCGCCCCCAAGTCCGGAGGAAAAGACGATATTGAGACACTGTTAGTCTACGAAAAGGAGAAGGACAAGATAGCAAAGGAAATGGAGAAGATCGGGAGAGAAAGAAACTCAGAGGGATTTCTACGCGACGGCAAGAACGTGAGGGACTCAACCGCCGTCATCCTGATAGGTGTTGAAGGAACGAAGAGTTTCGGACTAGATTGCGGAGGATGCGGCTTCAAGACCTGTGCAGAGTTCGAAAAGGCTGTCAGGTGCAAGGGACGGGACTTTACAGGTCCAAACTGCATCTTCAAGTCACTGGACATGGGCATTGCACTAGGTTCCTCCGCCAAGACCGCTATGGACCACAACGCCGACAGTAGGATCATGTTCAGGATTGGAACTGCAGCTATGAGGTTGGGGCTGACCAAGAAGTCGAGTATGGTCATGGGGATACCCATATCAGCCAAAGGAAAATCCATCTACTTCGACAGAAAGTGACTCAATCCTCTCCTCTTTATTTCAGCATACATTTGCACGGCTCTGTTAAGATGACGGGTGTTCAGCGTCCTTGTTAATCTTCGGGTGTTGGGTAGCGTTCTGAATGAGGGAGTGCAAAAGTGTGGTACAGAAGTCATCTTAAGAGATTAGTTATCATAGTTGCTATTGTTGTATCTATTTCGACAATCTCTGCGTCTATGTTGATACGGAAATATGGGATGATAGAAGTTATTGTTCCTGTAATTATTGGTGCAATACTAGCAATAGTGATTAATATTGTGTATTGGCGACGAAAATCTCATCTATCGAATCGCCAACAGTTGAGGTCATTGATGATTCTCCTCATTCCAGAGAACGTTCAAAAATGATTAGATAGGAGTTGAACACCCGATGCTTAACAGAGAAATCAGCACCCGTGAACTTAACAGAACCATTTGCATATGATGTAACATCAAGAATCAATAATCGATGGAACTAGGCGGCGAGTTCTCGAATCCTCCTCAGATTCATCAAGTCGGTTCCACGCGTGTCGATCGGGGTCTCCAGTATCAGAGGTAACCTGCGAAATACTTCAGCTTGAAGTATGGCCTTGAATCCCTCTTCGCCTATGCAGCCCATACCGATATGCTCGTGTCTGTCGACTCGTGAGCCTAGCTCGCTTTTGGAGTCGTTCACATGAACAACTTTGAGCAGATCCAATCCTATGATCTCTCCAAGCTTGGCAACAGTCTTCCCTACTGATTCGGTGTCTTTCAGGTCATATCCTGCGGCGAAGGCGTGACATGTATCGAAGCAGACTGCCACCCGAGCCTTCTCAGCTACATGGTCTAGGATTTCTCGTATATCCTCGAAAGACGATCCCATACTGTTCTTTGTTCCCGCCGTGTTCTCAAGCAGAAGCATTGTCCTTGACCTGGAGGAATCGAAAGCAGTATTTACAGCCCTGATGAGCCGCTCAAGCCCGATCTCTCTGCCTTTCCCTAGATGGCTTCCAAGGTGAGTTACAAGGTAGGGGATACCGAGAGCATCACACCTCTCAAGTTCCAGGATCAATGTCCTCACCGACTTCTGGTAGATCACTTCTTTGGGACATGAAAAGTTCGCCAAGTAGGGCATGTGCGCAACCGCCGGCTCGATTTTGGAGGTCACCAGTTTCTCTCGAAACTGGGTCACCTCATCAAAGATGAGTCTCTTGAACCTCCAGCTACGAGGATTCCGCGTGAAGATCTGGAATGTGTTACAGGTCTTCTCTCTAGCTCGATCCACAGCGCGATCGATCGATCCTGCTATAGAAACGTGCACCCCACACCTTACCGGACTATCAACAGGCACCTCGGCTACACCGCAATTCAAAGTAAATAAGACTAAGCCGATTTGTAAGGCTTCTTAATTAGACCGTCGCTTGCATCAGCAAACAATACCTTCAAAGTTCAGTTGTTATTGTACCTTACGATGGGAGATAGCCATATGGTTCGGCGTTTACACGAAAAATCATAGATCCAAATTGTTATGCTCTCACCAAGGACGCACGCATATAACTGCTTACAAGAGGACTTCTCTAACCAGATCGATTTACGCGACTAAGATAGAGCTTCCCACTCTATCCCAAGATTGTTAGCAATGTGCTATCAAGTTGCCTGGTTTGTCAGTCTCCTCTTTAGGGCCCACAATGATGCATGTCACCCTTCTTATCGATCTTCTTGAAGTGTGGGTGGGCATTTAGAATAGGCAAAATTCATGTTTGTAGGATTGGAAAATGATGTCTAGTTTGGAACAAAAGTCAAAAAGTCTGGAAGTAGAGAAGAGAGTAAGAGAAAGAAATAAGACAAAGAGGTGGAGTAGCGCAGTTAGTGCATTATAGCGGTGGTTGAGGGGCTCTCGTTCTCAGGTTCTGAATTCATTATTAAGGTTCCTTGGCATAAATCAGTGATAGTATCGATGAAGAGCAGGTGTTTGCAGTACAAGTGCATCAAATGCTGCTTGAATACTGAGATGCCACTGACCAGCTCTGATATCGCACGGATAAGAGACCTTGGCTTTCCTGAGAATTTCTTTGTCGTCCAAAGGAATGGGCAGCGGCAACTCCAAAATTTTATGGGAAGATGTGTTTTCCACAACGGTCAGCGATGCACCATCTACAATGATCGGCCTGAGGGTTGTCAGATCTACCCCGTCATTTTCAATGTAGACGAGGGGAAAGCGATGCTTGATAGTGACTGTCCACATCACGGAAAGTTCCAACTTACGCCGAGCGATTCACTAAGAGTCATCAAACTCGTTCGGGAATTGGAAAGAAATGAATAACACAGATTGAAGGAATGGTGAACGTGGAGGCGTCAGGATCGCATTAGCAACCGATGAGGTGGATGGGCGGTATGAGTGACAGTAGATATTGCATTCGAGCGACGCAGCGCATACTCACCTCAACTTCAAACAATTTACTGATGCTCGACCCTACACTCGCTAGGTTCTTCTCTAACAAAGGCCATCGTCTAGAGACTATGTAGACCAAACGCAAAATCTTCAACGCAATCTTGGAAGAGAGAAGACGAGGTTGAGAGGGCTTTACAGACCAAGTTCATAACACCAAAGTCTATAGCTGACTATCTGGAAATATATATACAGATGGTAGTTGAGTTATGTTCATTCACACAAGCATTCGAACCAGCAATATGGAGAGATCTATTGACTTCTATACTAGGATTATGGGATTGAAGCTCTTGAGTCGACACCAGATACCGCAGAACAATGCGGAGATCGTCTTCCTCCAAGATCCTGAGGGAAAAGGAGCTAAACTCGAACTGACCCTCTACCGGAACCAGAAAAAGTTCATCCAAGCAGAATATCAGGATCGACTATTTGATCACCTCGCTTTCGAATTAAGGAACATGGACGAGACCATCGCAGTGATGCGAAGAGAGAAAGTTACAATAACGGATGAGCCTTTCAGACTGAACTCGGTGGGGCCTCTGATAGCTTTCGTCGAGGATCCAGATGGAACACTGATTGAACTAGTCGAGCGGAAGTGAGGACGGACATATTGTGCTAAAAGGTTAAGCCGACTTCGTTTTACGCCACCAAATACACACCCGCGTCAATTAGACGAACCTGCACATAAGAGAGCAACGTAATCTAGCGGTTCAAATCCCGATGCTCTCACCATCTATGGCACACACACCTTATTCCTCCCCCTCATGTTGGGAGAAGAATCTCCCAAACCCTCTCTTTCTTATTCAGTAAGGCTCGCTACGCTCGCAGAAGCTAAAGATGCAACCAATAGAAGAAGAGGCCTACAGTAACGTGGTGGATCAAAGAAACACCAAAACCTATGCATACCATCTCTAACCTGTTTGATGTGACAAAAACAGGAAAAACATGCACCGGCAAAAGAAAGAACAGCAAACAGTGGAAGAAACCGTAGAAGAAACACATAACTCACCACAGAAAAACAAAGAAAACCAAATACAAACCAGCAGAAAACAGGATATAGTGACAAACAGCCGTATACAGAACATATGGTTGTAAAAGCCTCTATACAGAAGAAATACAACCTACGGATATACAAAAACAAAACCAGAAAGGTAACTGCTGACGAGGAAGACTGTTCACGTTTTGCTGCTTCTTCTACCATAACTTCTTGACAGACTCCTCTCTACAGCCTTTAAATCCAAAGCCTAGAACATATCGTGTAGAGCTTTATACTCACTCGTCCTTTTTCACCAGAAACGGCATGAGTGGGTATGGAGCTCATCGATCTTATGATCAGAAACATGTATACATCCTCATGCTAAACGTAGAAATATTGCAAGAGACTGGCGCACTATTTCGTCTGCCTACTTATAGCTGATGAGCACACAAGTTTATATTTTATGGAAATAATGAAACGTATGGATCTGTAGATCATGCCAAAACAGAAACGTATTAGACATCCTAAGAAAGGCAAAAAGGATGACAGAAGTCGTCCCTATAGGCGCGCGCGTTATTGAATGCATCCTTTTTTAGATGTCTTAACTCGTCATCTACCGCATATACTTGTTGCTGCGCCCTTAAGATGCGTATGCAAAGAGGGTGGCTGTGATGGGCTGGTATTGTCCGAAGTGTCGCAATGTGTTCGTTGAGTTTCAATCCACCTGCCCCTACTGCCTTGTACCACTAAAAAAGGCGAAATATGAAGACCGGATCTAGTCGGCTGTAAAGATCTAAGAATTCTACATTCGTCGTTGTTTGTACCGGCTCACTACGCTCGCAAGGCGCGCGCTCCTAACGGACATTAACAACTATGACTTAACAATGATTATTAGTTGCGTACGCATGCAATAATATGATGGTTGATATGCCGAGTTATTTGATACAAGTTGCGTATAATCCTGAGGGTATGGTGGCACTGATAAGGAGTCCGCAAAACCGCATAGAAGCGGTGCGACCCGCAATCGAGAGACTTGGAGGAAAGGTTCACGGCGGCTGGTTTTCCTCCGGCGAATATGATATAGTCATCGTAGCGTCATTCCCCGATAACGTAAGCGCAGCAGCTGCATCGATGGCTTTCTCAGCTGAAGGCTCAGTAAAGGCAGTAAAGACCACGCCTTTGATATCAGCTGAAGAAGCAGTAGAAGCTATGAAAAAGGCATCGCAATCGAGATACAAGCCCTTGAAGGCAGGGGTTGAGCCTTCTACTCTTTGCCTATCCCTTGGTGAGCACCACCACCTGTTTTCTACGATCATTCCAAAAGAATACCAGAACATAAACGTAGAATAGAAATAAGATCACTAGTACTATAAATCGACCATAATACTTCCTAAACTTCTCAATATTTACCTTCAAGGGATCTATCTTAGGTATTCCAGCAACGAGCATCTCACTTTCTCTCGTACTCATGATTATTTCTCCTACCTGTTTCCCTAGCATATCTTCTGCATGAGTCTCCTATCAAAGATTTATACTAATAGTGGGGAGCTATCAAGGAATGTTGGTGACTCGATTGAAGGTTCTCAGCAGTGAGGATGCCAAGAGCTTCGACCTTTTTGAATCCATAGAAGCCAAAATGGTCTTCTCAAGCGATCGGACGACGATCATACTGCTTGAGATACCTCTAGGAGCAGTGGTCCCCGAGCATAGTCATCCCCACGAGCAGATGGGATTCTGCCTTCAAGGACGGGCGCAGTTCGTAACGGACGAAGGTGAATACCTTGTGAAGTCAGGAATGTTCTATTGGATTAGACCAAACGAGAAACATAGCGTCAAGATCATTGGAGACGAAAAAGGAACCTTCGTCGATATCTTCTCTCCACCTAGAGAGGACTACACCAGCAGGCTGAAGAATGAATAGTCTTCAACAGGATCGAGATAAGAAACAAGAGGTTCTGTCAATTACCAATCCATCTGGCGCGTGAATTTATCAAACTGCAAGAGGCTTTAGTTATAGGGGAATTGTCATGTCAAATAAGAAGTACAGTTTTCATAAGGTCGCCTCGACCCTTCAAACATACTCACCGTTTGATGTGGCGGAGCTTGACGGGGAATACGTTGTAAGAATAGCTTTGATGAAAGGTACCTTTCCGTGGCACACCCATCCAAAGGATGAGTTCTTTCTAGCTCTCAAGGGCGGCCTAGTCCTTGAGACTGAAGACTCAAGAATCATTCTGAATGAGGGTGAATGCACAACTGTGAGGGCGAGCCTTAAACATAGACCCTCAAGCGACAAAGAGGCTGTTGTTTTGCTGGTTGAACACAAGACAATAAGAACATCGAAGGCCGATTTCCCCGAGGTCAAAGGAAAACTCTAATATCACCCTCTATCTCTTGCGGAGAACCAGCAGGATCAGGGGTACCGCAAGCAATGTAGGGATAGCGATTACGCCGAATGCGAACTCAAAACTCACCGTGTCCACCAAGTAACCCATTACCGGCGGAACTATTGCACTTGAAAGAAAACTTGCTGTAATGTAGAACCCGAAGACTGTCCCCAATGCTCGACCCCAGTCCATACTTGTTACGGTTGCATCAGTAACAGCAATCGACCCATATGCTAGACACCCGAAGACTACAAGTATCAACGGCAAGGCTTCCAAAGATGCAAACGCGAGCGTGTATACCAAGAGTCCCTGCAACAAGACCGTCATGACCAAGACCCCTCTCCTTCCAAAGCGATCCGAAAGGTGACCGAATAGGGGGCCGCTAAAGATCCCTGCAACCTGAAGCATCGAGAGCAAGAAGGCTGCATATCCTAAATCAACCTGAAACTTCTTTACAGCGAATAGAGTCAAGAACGCGGTCACGCCTCTAAATCCGAAGAGCCAGAGCAGAGCGAAGAGCGTGACCAGTGCTGCCAGCACATAGTCAACCCTTCCACTTTTCTCTTGTTGTAGCTTGACTTGTGGGTCTGGCTCCTTCACGTACAGCCATGCGAGAAGAGCGGTTATGAAACCGACTGGAGATAGCAGAATGAAGCTGTATCTCCAGCCGAAGATCGAGGCAATGAATACCGCGGCCAGAGGCGACAAGAGTGAGCCTACGGCACCACCCATCTGCACAAAGCCCATAGCCCTCCCGAGCCTTTGTCTATCCACAAGTTGAGAGAAGAGGGGTAACCCTACGGGATGGAATGAGCTGCCGCCTATGCCCGCAAAGACCTGTGCCACTGCGAGTTGCGAAAAGTCAGTTGAGAATCCGCTGGCAATAATAGCAACTGAATACACAAGGCCGCCGAGAACCATTATGTTCCTTCGTCCAAAACGGTCTGATACGTAACCTATAGGGACTTGAAGTGCAGCGTAGGAGACGGCGAAGCACGCCGCTAGGATCCCCGCTGAATAATAGGAGAGCTTCAGTTCAGCCGTTACGGACGGAAGCACCGCAGGCAAGATTAACTGGAACAGATGATTTACTCCGTGTGACAGCGGAAAGATGAATAGAGAAATTGGTGAAGTGTTCTTGTATCTGGTATTGAGGTTGATCCTATTGGTAGCCAGCAACATCGCCTTGGAAGTTTGATTAGCCATCCAAGCGGTACTACCTTACAATTAAGTCTGTAGGTTGATGCATTCCTAACTCGTCTGTTCTAGGAATCGGCGAATCTAATTCAATAATATCGTGCTTCCGCTGCCTCTAGCGTGTCTTATACATAAAATACTACACTTAAAACCAAAAATTGATAAAGTCTCTTTGGCAACCAGTCATCTAAGTTGTCATACTTTCTTTAAGGTTACAGTCGCTTCTCTCCAATTATCAACATTGCGAAGTGAACTCAAGATTCCAACAACAATATTTGTAACTATTTTTTGCACGAACCTATTCATCGGTATGGTTTTACCGTCAACCTTTAGTTCTATCTTTGCATCCTCAGCCTTCATCATTTCGATCCGTTCCTTGACATATTCCTTCAGGGCAAAGCCTAACTTTAACTTATTGCAGTTCTTGCTTGTTGGACAGTCAAGCACCTTGAAGTCTAAATCCAGACTCGATACAGGGAAGATTTCTGAAGCAATAACCCTTTACAACAAGTTCAGAAGCCCAGAAGCAACGGCTAAACTGTTGACTCTTGACGGTGACAGGCTAACGCTTCAGTTTGAGGGTTCGTTCTGCACCACCTGTGGCTTCTATGACTATCTTGAGGACTTCATATTCGAGCTCAAGCAACTGGTTGATGTTGACCTAAGGATCGATAGCGTTGAAGAGAAAAGCTTCCAGACTTTTATAGTAAGATATGTGGTTGAGAAGTAAGGCTGTGAGCGGTGTTCCTAGTATGTTGGGTAAGCAGATACTTCCGATGAGTCTGACTCCAGAGATGAAAGTCGATGAACTCGTACATGCGTTCGGGGGCCCGTGCGCATATAACGCCGGAAGACTCTATGAGGCCTGTAGACTTTACGAGAGGATGCTTGATGAAGACGCCACAGTCGCCTTGACCCTGGCTGGCGCCATGACGCCTGCTGGAATGGGTGGGCCGATTATACAACTTATGGAACATGGATTTGTTGACTTCATAATATCGACCGGCGCGAACCTCTATCACGATCTACATTTCGCCCTAGGTCTCCCAGTATATCAGGGAGACTTTAGAGCCGACGATGTCGAACTCCGCAAGAAAGGCATCATAAGAATATATGACATATTCATTCCAGACGAGACCCTGCTGGAGACCGACAAGTTCCTCAAAGAAATTTTCCTCTCATCAAAACTTGACAAGCCTATCTCAACCGCTGAACTCCACAGGTTGATCGGTGAAGCAGTCCTAGATAGGGCGAGATATCCGGAGAGGTCTCTTGTCGCCCAAGCCGTAAAGTATGATGTTCCAGTATACACGTCTTCTCCCGGCGACTCCTCAATAGGCATGAATCTCAGCGCAACCAAGATGAGCGGAGGCAAAGTCACAGTAGATCCAGACCTTGATGTGATGGAGACGACAGCCATAGTTTATGGAAGCAAGAAGAACGGGGCAATAGAGATAGGTGGAGGTTCACCCAAGAACTTCTATCTGCAGACACAACCTCAACTCTCACAGATCCTAGGCTTCAGCGGAGGCGGCCAAGACTTCCTCATCCAGATAACGACGGATACACCCCAGTGGGGAGGAATCTCAGGCGCAACATTCCAAGAAGCGATCTCGTGGGGCAAGGTCAATCCACACGAACCAAGCAACAACGTAGTCGTATACGCAGACGCAACGATCGCGGCTCCAATACTCTTCACTTACATAATCTCAAGAAGGAAGAAGAAACCCTTGAAGAGGCTCTATCCGGAGAGGCCGAGCCTCATCGAGAAGCTGCAAAGGGACTACAAGAGGAAACGGTGAGTTCCACACAGTTGAGGTGCAGCTTCCCAGAGGTCTTCAGGCTCATAAAAGAGATGAATCGCCTAACCGACCCAGCCCAATCCACAACCCTACAAGAGGTCAGTGAAGAATCACATGAAGACTCCTTCAGGGTCCTGATAACGACGATACTGTCCCAGAGGACAAAGGACGAAAACACGAGAAAGGCTGCAGACCAGCTCTTTTCATACTACCACGACGCTGAGAGTCTGGCCAGAGCAGACAGAGAACATGTGGAGAGGCTGATTCGCCCCTCAGGTTTCTATCGTGTAAAGGCCCGGTCGATAATCTCTGTTGCTAGGGTCTTGGTCGAGAAGTATAGAGGCGAGGTGCCGAAGGACCTTGATAAGTTGCTTGAGCTTCCGTCTGTTGGAAGGAAGACCGCCAACTGCGTCCTAGCCTACGGCTTCCAGATTCCAGCGATCCCAGTCGACACCCACGTACATAGAATAACAAACCGCCTATCCATAGTCAAGACGAAGACCCCTGAAGAGACTGAGTCTAGACTCTGTGAGAAGGTTGAGAAACGTTTCTGGCTCGACCTGAATGAGGAGCTGGTCAAGTTCGGCCAGAGGGTCTGCAGACCTGTGAGGCCGAGATGTTTGGTATGCAGATTGAGGCGGTGTTGCGGCTGGTACCGAAGCCACCGCAGGGTTGGAGAGCAGCTTTGGAGCATGGAGAAAGAGCTTGGCAGATTGAAGGCTTCAGCTTAGATGTAGTCGCTGATCAGTTTACCCTCATCTGGCCTTTGGTCCCTGTCACCGGTGACTTTGAGCTCAGTTAGACTATTAGAGGACATCACAACCTCGTCTGAAAACTTGGATCTAGGCTGTATCCCAGTAACCCTGATCTTCATTCCCGCTTTCAGGTTGCCGGCTTTCTCAGCAAGCTCCCTCCAGAGCGAGAGCCTAGCCCTACCTGTACCGTCATTCAAGATTACTGTAGCGACCTCGATGCTCTCACCACTCCCGATCTGGACGCTTCTTAGGTCTGCGTCCGCAACAAGAACTCCTCCAACAATTACGGGTCGAGAGAAATCGTTAAGATCGCCAAGCATAACTTGGCTTGGATGCTTGGGAGCGTCTGCGTCGCTCAGCTCTGGATTGAATGTTAGTCTTCCAGAGTTGCTGACGCTGACGAAGACTTCTCCACCCTTCTCTCTTGCTTGGGCATCCTCAACGAGGAGGATGTCGCCTTCACGTATCGTACTCATCGGTTTGACTTGGTCGTTCCAAAGAAAGAGTCTGATAAGTCCTGTCTCGTCGCCTACGAGCAGGGTTCCGTAGCGGCTCATCCCTCCGTCTGTCCTTGTAAACTCTCTAACCTCACCAACCTTCAGAACTCTGACAAGCATCGCCAAACCTTTGCTTTGAGGCTTCAGACTTGAGATTTGACGGCGACCTGACGAGGCCACCTTGAGATATGGAGGCCTCTCTCTGAGTATGGAGGCGACGCTGCCGCTCCCCAGATGTACCTCGGGGGAACCTGCTAGGTCAGCTTTTACCCGACCATTTATGATCTGGAGAATGTTGCCTTTCTCAAGGTTGGTCAGGTCCTGAACCTTATCGTTCCAAGCGACCACGTTTATGGTTCCGGTTCCGTCTGCGATGGTTGCTCTGAGTACGGTTCCTTCTTCCTCACCCTTGGTGAAGGTTGAGATCCTAGGCGGGGAGTCGACTACTCCGACGACGCTCACTTCTTTGTCTGTTAACTTGACGTTACGAATTTCTTTGAAGAATTCTGAGATGTCAGGATAGTCTTGGTTCTTTGAGTCTGGAGGTAGTATGGTGATCTCGCATCTGTCTCCTCCGTTGAGTTCCGGGGTGCCGAGCCAGCTCTCACGAGTGTATCCGTGCGCTATTCGAACTATTCTTCCTTGAAGGTCTCCTGCGGCCGCGGCCTGTTCGGCTTTGCTGTTCCATAACGCGCATCTTAAGGTTCCAGTCTTGTCGGCTATGATGAGTCTGACCAGTTTTCCAGAGGTTCCGTCTTGCTTCTGGAACTCTTGGAGGGGCCATTGGGCGACTACTCTGCCGGTCAGTGTAACGTCGTTTAGGCTGGTGACCAAGTTCACTATTTTGATCTCGCCGAAGGTTCTGCCCTCTATCTTGACAAGTAGGTCTTGAGCTACGAGCCTTGCGGCTCCTTCATCAGAAAGAAGATCGTGAGCTTCCTTCTTCTTTACCTCTATTAGGTCAAGTACCTCTTTCCTCGTGAGGTCTTTCCTCTGCTCAAGTATCTTTCTGATTATGCTCTCGAGGTCCATGGGTTATCCTACGGTTGTGGATTTCTACTTGAAGACCTTCCAGTACTCGCTGAGGATAGTCTTAAGTTGCCTGATCCTTTCTTCAACCTCTCGGCTTCTCTTCTGTCCGGGCGGCGGATATGGCTCCGAGGCCTCGGAGCCGGGCAACTCGGCCAAGGTTGCTATTATGCCAGTTATGATCTCTGGAAGAGCCTCCAAGTTGTATCCTCCTTCCAGAGCCATGGTCAACCTGCCTTTACATATCGTCTGTGCAAGGTCCATCAGTCTTCTGGTGGTTTTAGTGTATGTGTGGACTGTGAATTGTAGGTTGGCTATTGGGTCTGCGAAGTAGGCGTCTTGGCCAGCTGATACGGCGATGATCTCGGGTTTGAATTCCTCGACCAAAGGATTGACCAGCTCACTCAGGATCTGTTCGTATGCTTCTCCTGTGGTTCCAGCTGGTAGGGGAAGGTTTACGTTGTAGCCTCTTCCTTCGCCTTCACCTATTTCATTCATGTATCCTGTTCCCGGGTAGAGGGGCATCTGGTGTGTTGAGAAGTAAAGGACTGTAGGGTCTCTGTAGAAGATGTCTTGGGTTCCATTGCCGTGGTGGACGTCCCAATCTACGATCATGAAGCGCTTCATTCCAAATTTATTTCTTAGGTGTTCAATCATCACGGCTACATTGTTGAAGTAACAGAAGCCGCCGCCGTAGTCTCTTCCAGCGTGGTGTCCAGGAGGGCGGATCAGGGCGAACGAATTCTTTGCTTTGCCTTCAATTACTGTTTCACCGGCGAGGATTGCGCCCCCAGCACTCAACCTGGCGATTTCAAATGTTCCAGGCCTGACTGGTGTATCGAGGGTTAACATACCTCCGTGACTACTGGTCAACTTAACCTTCTCAATATATTGATCAGTGTGGACCAGCTTCAGGTCTTCTATGCTTGCCGGCTTCGGCTCAAGCACTTCAACACTTGGATTGTTCAGGAGTCCTCTCTCTTTGAGGACCTGAATAGTTCCGCTGATCCTTTCGGGTCTTTCAGGATGGTCCCAGCCAGGGTCATGTTTGAGATAATCTGAATGATAGATTAAGCCTGTTGCCGCCAGGATTTGAGTCCCCTCTAGTCTAGCTCACTGACTCCATTCACTTAACATTTCAGATTAATCCTTCCGCAATCTGCCATAATATGAAAGGTGAAGAAGATGGCCAGTGTTTCCGAGATCTGAGGTTACTGGTTAGTCCCAGAAGAGTCTGGTGCGCTGGTACTCCCTCTCGGCTTTCAGGATCTCCGTGTAGAACTCGGCTTCACTTCGTACGTAACGTCTTAAGACGCGTGCCGCCGTGGCTGGGCCGACACCCCTTGCCGCTAGGGTCAGGACGGCTCTTCTTCCAGCTGTCTGGACTAGGCTGGCGGATCTCCAGGCTCTGTTCCACCGCTCCTCCTCTTCAGGGGTCAGTTTGACCCGATTCCTTTTCTTGTTAACTATCGATAGAAGTTCTTGGTCTCCTTGGTAGGTAACCGCGATCAATGTCGACCTGCATCTTGGGCAACTTATAACCTCGGGCAGGGTCTTTACAGCCCTTACGCTCTCCCAGTCCGCATTGAAGACGCAGACCAATCTGACGTTTGTTGACATCAGCCGCTCCTTTACTATCTCGGCTAGAGGTTGGGTTGGCACTGCAGGCCTCAAGAGATTGTGTGGAATGATCTTGTCAACTATCGGCAGGGCGAAGGGTGAGCAGCTCATTCCCTTCTGGTCTACCAGCTTGACCTTGATCTCTCCTGAGAGGATCTTCTGGATGACTCTCGCCGCGTTTTCAAGATCCATCTTTTCCAAGAAGATCTCGCGTTGCGCCTCTTGGTTTAGTGGGGTTTCATGGAATATGTCGACTAGAAGTTTGGCTCTTCTCAGTCTATAGTCTGCCTTCGCCTCGACCGCTCCGAATCTTTTGGCGATGTGCCAGTGTCTCCAAGCGAAGAGCTCCGTCTTCTCAACAGTGTTTCTCACGATCGTTTCGACATCGTCTGGTGTCAGCTTCAGAAGCTCGCCCGCAACGATCTTGGGCTCCAACTTCAGCGGGCTGACAAGAGCTATTCTATAGGTGTCGACTTGCGTGATTATGTTCACTCCGTATTTGGCCTGTAGCATGGTAGATAGGACCAGGGCGAGGGCCTCGTTCACCAAGTTGCCCAAGCACGCGTGAATTACGATGCAGTTCTCGAAGCGCTCCACAACTATCTGGTCGTCTGTCGGCAGAGGATACTCTCGAGTGTGAGTCTCTACTGCTTCCTTAACCTTGGCCGCTGCGGCGTCGTTGATGTGGATGCTCTGTGAGAGGGTTGCGACGTCTTGGCTTGACTCTAAGGTTTCTGAGAAGGTCTCTCTTAGCCTCCCTACCTCCAAGGCGACTTCATGTTCTACCGGTATTATTTCGCCTTCCCAGCTCGGTACCGCGTTGAGGCTTGGCGCTGCTGCCTCGACTTCTACGTTAAGTTTCTCGTCGTCAGCACTTATCACCCGCCATGTGCTTCCGTGCATGATGAACTCTGTGCCTGCGCGGCAGCGTCTGACCACGAACTCTTGGTCGAGGGTTCCCAGACGCCTCTTTAATGTGAAGTCAAAGACAGTGTACTTCTTGACGTCCGGTATTACTGAGAGGTTCTCGTAGTAGTATCTGTGTGTGTTCGGGAACCTAGCTGACAGGGTCTCGTCTCTGAGGTTTATTATTCTCTGTTGCTGGAGCTGTCTGATGACGCTGTAGAAGGCCTCGGGTTCAATGTTCCTGTATGGGTAGGCTCCTCTGACTATGCGGTAGGCTTCTTCAACAGTGATCCTTCTTGTGTCCAGTACTAGGCCTACTATCTGGTGGGCTAGAACGTCAAGGGCTCCCTCGTGAACTTTTACCTTCTCGAGCTCTTCTTTCTTTGAGTGGTTCAGCAGGACTGCTGACTCAAGTATGTCGTCGGCCCAGGTTGCGATTATGTGTCCTCTAGGTAGGGCCTTGATTTGGTGGCCGCTTCTACCGATCCTCTGTATGAGTCTTGTGGCTTCTCTTGGAGACATGTACTGAACTACTAGGTCGACTGTTCCAATGTCTATTCCAAGTTCAAGGGACGAGGTGCATATTACTCCTTTGACCTTGCCTGTCTGGAATCCTGCTTCAACCTCTTCCCTTATCTCTCTGGAGAGTGAGCCGTGGTGTACTTTGACCGGGCTTTTGCAGCCGATCGCGTTTATCTGGGAACCAAGCGCCTCAGCATGTTCTCTCGTATTCGTGAATACTAGGGTTGAGCGTTGTTCAGAGAGGAGCTCACATATTCTTCTGGCCCGACCTACAGCCGGCGGAGGAATACCTAATCTCTTGGCCTCTTCATAGTCGCTCTTGATCGGGTTGACATACTCAACCTTAACCTCTAACCCTCTCAGCTCAGCCGACTTGACTACCGTAGCCTCGCCTGCTGATCCAGCCAGAAACTTGGCTACCTTCTCAGCCTCACCTATAGTCGCCGAGAGTCCTACCCTCTGAAACTCTCGACCTACAAGCCTGCTCAGTCTCTCAAGCGCGATCGATAGTTGAGCGCCTCTCTTATCTGCGGCAAGCTCATGAATCTCATCTATGACAAGCCACCTCACATGCTTGAGGTGTTCCCTCATCTTCTTTCCAGGCAGGATCGCTTGGAGGGTTTCAGGGGTCGTTATCAACATGTCCGGCGGCGACTTTGCCTGTTTCACCCTCACATTCGCTGGGGTGTCGCCGTGTCTGACCTGAACATCCAACCCTAGATCCTTGCCGCTATCCAGAAGTCTCCTTAGAAGGTCACGGTTCAGGGCCCTAAGAGGCGTGATGTAAAGTATCGCTATGCCTTTGAGTTTCTGCGTTCTTCTCAATGAGACGTAAAGGTTGAGGATCGGGAGCATAGCGGCCAGAGTCTTACCTGTCCCAGTTGGAGCTATGAGGAGAACATTTTCTCCCTTCAGTATCGGTGGGATCGCCAGCTTCTGGATCTCGCTAGCCTCTACGATGCCCTGCCTCTCGACTTGCCTTCTAACATCCTCCTGTAAGAGTTCAAATACGCTCTCAGTCATCGAAAGGCCTCCGGAAAACTACGCTCTCTTTAATCAGAGTTGGACAATCCGTGCGAGGCTCCAGCGAATGTGTGTCAGGCTGTTGATTGAGGTGCCCTTCCCGCTGTTCTTCCCTGTTCAACTATTCTCTATCTGACCTTGAGCTATCGCAACCCCATTCAGATAAAGATTCCAGCTTCAAGGCAACTCAGTACGTTGGGAGGCTGATGAATACCGTGTAAGCAGGAACCACAGGCCTCAGCTGTGGAATCGTCAAACCTTTGATCAGGTGGCATGAAGTCTTTTATGTATCACCTCAAGACTTACAGTGGGAAACTCCGATTGGACGACCGTGCTTCAACTGGGATAGAGGGGCTCGACGAGGTTATTGGGGGCGGCTTCCCGAAAAGAAGCTTAGTACTGCTTGCTGGCAACCCAGGAACCGGCAAGACTGCTTTCTCTGTACGGTTCCTGCATAAAGGCGCGGAGTTAGGTGAGCCTGGCCTATACGTCTCCTTGGCCGAGTCTGAGAATGTACTTGTTCAGAACGCCTACAAACATTTTGGCGTAGACTTCAGACAGTTGAAGAGAGAAGGCAAGATTAGAATCTTGGACCTGGTGGCTATGAAGGGTGAGGGCGTCTCCGCCGCGGTGGAGGCCATTATTGATGAGATAGCGTCCTCTGGCGCCAAGAGGCTTGTAATAGACTCCTTCACCGCTATGGCTCAAGCCTTCAAGGAGCCCATAGACGTTAGAGTAATCGTGCATACAGTACTGAGTAAGATGATTGGGCAGCTGGAATGCACAACGATTATGGTGGAGGAGATGCCCACTGGCTCTGAGAGGGTCGGCCTGGGTTTTGAGGAGTTTGTTGCTGACGGCGTCATCGTCTTGAGGAGGGGGTGGCTGGATGGACGGTTGCTCAGGGAGCTGGAACTCGTGAAGATGAGGGGTGTTCCGCTTGAGAGGCCGAAACTCATCTTTACACTCAAAGGAGGATTCAGCGCCTTCCCTCAGTTCAAGCCCAAGGCAGTCGAGAAGCCTGAGAGGTTCAAGCCGATCACAGACCCTCCCGGAATGTATTCGACTGGAGTACCTGACTTGGACGCGATATTGGGAGGGGGATATCCTAAGGGTAGCTATAACCTGCTCGAGGTAGATTCCGAGGTTCCGCTAGATGCTTACGCACATATAGTGAGGTGTACCCAGCTCAACTTCTTGGCCAACGGAAACGCGTTCATATCTCTTCCTTTGGTCGGCGTCACCCCTGACCAGATAAGGTCTTTCCTAATACCGTATATTGATGGGGAGACTTTCGCTCGAAACGCGAGAATCGTCAGTTATGGTGCGCCGACTGATGGGCCTTATGCGATCAATGTTGCCGGCAAGCCCTTCGAAGAGTCTTTCGACCAGTACTGGGAGGGGGTTGAGAGGCTAAAGGGTGGCCGGGAGAAGCCGGTATTCATGTGGCTAGACCTAGTAACTATAGAGTATATTTACGGCAGGGAGGCTGAACTGAAATGCCTAGGCAGAGCCATAGCGAACGTGAGGAGGCATGGGGATACTAGGTTGAACTTCGCCAAGCCATCTGTTACGCTCGTTAAGGAGTTCAGAGACTTCTCCGACATCCACCTGCGTATGCGTATGGTCAATGGCACTTTGCTTCTTTACTGTGTAAAGCCCCACACGGGCCTCTACCATTTTGACTTGGATGTGTCTAAAGGATATCCGCTGCCCAAGCTAACCCCAATAATCTAGTCGAGCCTCTCGCTCCTTGAAAGCAGGGTCGTCGTTTCTCAACTAACATCAAGTCGCCTGAACGGCCTCAACCTGAAATTTTCTGCCACACATAAAAAAGTACAGTCAAGATGATGAGAAAGCCGAGATTTAAGCACAGACGTATAATGTTCATCCTCATTGGGTTCATAGTCGCTCTCGCCCTGTCCTACACTACTTTGCCTCAGCAACCACCGGGTGCTAAACGCCTGACGCTGGTTACTCCTCCAACCATCCATCCGAACATCGCTGCAGAGGTTACGGTCGCGGCCTTCAACGACCTCATGCAGGTCGACGTAAGCAGAGGAGACCTCGACGAGGTCTCACTGAGCCCAGGCTCCCACGCAAGGCTGGCCGTCGAGGAGACTCAGCCAGAATGGACCTCAATAGTAACCCTCAGGCTCGTCGAGGGCAAAGCCACACTGATAATACTTGGAGGCAGATACGAGACGGTCGTCCTGACCGCCAGGTGGGTCGACAGCGAGTCGCCCCACAACCCTACACCACCACAAAGGCCATTGACGTAGACCGAGCCAACCGCAACAACCAGATTCACACTTGGTCAACCATATACACGCTCCTGCACATTTCCGAGTTTCAGAGTAGTTGTTTTAGACGAATTTATGTGACGCCGCTACGGCGCCGACAACCAGCTTGCACCCCCTAGGGGTGGGGGGTGGGGGGGTGGGTCCCCCTCTCAAGACAGAAAAAGGAAAAGCCCGGAGAGGTACCCAAATCTATATAAAAAATAATGTGTAAAAGACAGCGCCATTCACATGAACGTTTACAGCTTGGCCGTGACCCAGGAATGACCCTCGAAGAGTACCTCACACAGAATAGTGTCTGGCACCGCTTCGTCCAGAAGACCGAGACTATACACACGGCCGACGCCGCGAAGGCCGCCGGAATACCCCTCAACAAGGTAACGAAGAACCTAGTCTCAGTCACCGAGACCGGAGAATACGTCCTACTCATAGCGCCAGGAGACAGGAAGGTCAACCTGAACGAGGCCGCCAAGGCCCTAGGCGTCAGCAAGATCAAACTCGTCCCGTTCGAGGAGGCCGAGAAGATCAGCGGGTACCCCCCAGGAGGCACCCCCTCAGTAGGCCACAAGACCAAGATGCGAACAGTCCTAGAGAAGAGCCTCCTCGACTACGAAACCGTCTACTGCGGAGGCGGCTCACGAGACAGACTCCTCGAACTACGCGTCCAAGACATCGCAAGACTGAACAACGCCGCAGTCGCAAGCATCACCCAGTAGAGACTGAAAAGAGATTTAACCCCGCAAGACTGAGTCTTCACCCTGAGCCGGGGTGGCAGAGTGGCAAAACATTAAGTGGGCCAATGCGCCGGACTCGAGAAGCAAAAATCGACACATCCGGTTCTCCGACAGGAGAGCAGGGGTTCAAGTCCCCTCCCCGGCGCCTCCAATAACAACATTTCAAAGCTACGTCGCCTTCGTCAAGGTCACGTCCCTCACCAAGACGTGAGGGGTCAGGGTCGGAGTCTCAACCTCCCACCACTTGACCCAGCACCGCCTATCAGACAACTCAACGATATTCCTCAGGATCCTCTGAAGGTTCCCGCTGATCCTCAAGCCCTTGAGCGACTGAACAATCTCTCCACCCTCAACCCTGAATAGACCGTCCCTACAGACCGTCGAGAAGTCCCCTCTTCTGTAGTCTTGGAATCTGGTGTACCAGTTATTCGTTATGTAGACGCCCTCACCCAGATCCTGAAGCAAAACCTCCTCGCTGACCCGGCCCGGCTCAACGATTATGTTCCAGGGCTGAGGCACTATCCAACCCGCGTTCCCAGTAGTCGAACACCTAAACTTTTTTGCCGTCGAGAAGTTGTGGAGGTAACTCTGAAGAACACCCCGGTCAATAACCACCGTCCTCCCGCTCGGGACACCCTCATCATCAAAGAGTCTCGAGTTCAACCCTTCAGGAGTCGTTCCGTCATCGATGAGTGTGAGGCTGCTCGAAGCCACCTTCCCACCAAGCTTATCCGCCATGAACGAGAGGCCTGCCTCAACATTGAAGGCTGAGGCTGCAGCCATCACATCATTCAAAAGATTTGCGAAGACGTTTGGGCCCAGAACCACATTGTATCTTCCAGGCTTACCCTCGACAGGGTTAACAGCCCTCCTAGCTATCTCAGCCGCGGCTCGACCTGCCTCCTCAGGATGAAAATCCTCCTCCCTCCTAGCACATGAATTGGCTTGGCCCGACGCCTCACCGTCACAGAACGCCCTGACAGAGATCTCCAGATACGACGAGGCATCGCTGCCTGAGGCGCCGGCCGAGGTCTCTATCTCAGTATCCACCCTCTTGAATACCAAGGCGCCCGCAACCCTCTCCGCGCCGTTCGAGACCGCGCTCTCAACCGCAACCTTCACGTGATCCACCAATGTGGAGCCTTCGGGCGAGGGAAGGCTCGGCTCCGAGTCCCTGTACTTGAATGGGCCTCGAGGAAGACCTGCGTAGTCCTTGTTCGGCCCGGTGGATTCGGCGATCCTGATGAGGTCCTTCAGTGATTGCTTGACTGAGCCCCGCGAGAGATCCTCGACGCTTCCTATCGCCACTCTCTTCCTGATCGCGACCATGACGCTCAGTATCGAGGAGAGCCAGGCCTGGGTTACAGTGACCCTGTTATTCGAGAACCTTATCATCTTCACTTCCTCCCTCATGCAGACGGTGGCGACGTCGTCTGCCCCTCCCCTTCTGCCTTCTTTGACCGCGAATGAAACCAAATCTGTCGGCGACATCCTAGAGTCCTCCCAGCCTGATCCTCCTCACCCTTATGTCCGGGCCGCCCGTCCAGACAGGAACCCCCTGCTGCGGATCCCCTTTCCCACAGGTCGCTGCGCTGAAAGAAATCTCCCTTCCAACAGCGTCTACACTCATGTAGAGGCGAGGTGTGGTCGTCTCGAGGATTGGGTTACGTAAAGGTTGCGTCAACTCTCCTTTCCTTATCAGATAGGCCTCCAGACCCACGTAGCGCTGATTGAACCTCCGGTCGTCTATGTTCCACTCCATGAAACTCTTGATGTAAACACCCTTCGAGACCGATTCAACCAGTTCCTCAAAACCGTAGTCCCCAGTATCCATGTAGGTGTTGGACATCCTGACTATCGGCTCTCGACTATAGGAAATGGCGCGGGCCGACCCGTTACTCTGAACCCCAAGCTCAGCAGCGGTCTCCCTATTATGCAGAAAAGCATTCACGACACCGTTCTTTATGAGTTCACGCCTTGAGGCCTCAACCCCCTCATCATCATAGAGATAGTAACCGTAAGAGCTAGGAATCGTTGGGTCATCGACCACAGTAACCTCATCGCTTCCCAGTCTTCTCCCCAGCATCTCAACACTCATGAACGACTCACCTGCAGCAGCTGCCTCCCTCCCAAGTATACGGTCAGCCTCGAAAGGGTGTCCACACGACTCGTGACAAACGATCCCTACAACCTCACTTCCCAAGACCGCGTCAATCTCACCCCTTGGAGGCTTCCTCCCTTCAACCAAAACAGACGCGAGGACTCTCGCCTCCTCAGAGACTAGCTCAGTCAAATCCCATGATGAGAGAATCTCCCAACCGCAACTCTCACCCTTCTTATTGAACCTTTGAGCCGTACCTTTGCCTGGCCTGTATGCAGTCAACATATAAGTGAAGGAGACTCTGGGAACCTTCGAGGTTACGCATGTTCCCTCACTATTGAGAAAGGTCTTCTCCGTAACAGTCTCTGTCAAAGTCAGAAGTCTTGCAGGAAACTTAACGCCTCTAAGAGATCTGAGAGACTTATCCACATCGAAGAGAGTCTTGAGCTTGTCCTCTACGCTGAAAGAACCCAGCCTACGCTTCGGCCTGACCACCCACCTATCTCGGCTCGCCTTTGCATCAGAAAGTGGAACAGGCTTCTTCAAAGTATCCGCGGCAGCACCGGCCATGGATGCTGCTGACGAGACAGCCTCAGCAACACTACCTTTACTAAGTTCGTTCGTTGATGCGAAACCAAGTGCGCCGTCTATGATCAGTCTGACGCCTATGCCCATCTCCCTGAGGAAGCCTGAGAACTGGGGCCTTCCATTCTTGATGGTGGTTGCGTTATTCACTACCTTCTCGACTCTTGCTTCAGCGTACGTCGAGCCTAAGCCGCCAGCATAGTTGACGGCGTATTCCGCAATATCCTCCAATGTAAGTCTCCAAAAGGAGGCCTTCACCAAAATTTAAGCAGATCAAGAAACCCTCAACTATGCCTCTCAAACCAGCCCTAGCCAGTAACATAGGCACAAATATGTTAATAATAATCAGCAATGTGTACCCATGTTTGACAGAAAACGGTAAAGATAATGCTTCCTAAACCTCGATAGGGATCTCCAGCTCAGAATATAGATAAGTACCGAGTTCCACTAGCCCCTAGTTAGCAGAGCCCTGAAACTCTAACAAACCCCAAGTCTCAAACAAGGGGAGGGCCTCGTTGTCCAAGAGACTCAGAGAAGCAATCGAAGAGATCATCCTTGCGGGTTACCAGCTCCAAGCCGAGGCCTTCGAGCTTCTTAAGATCCTACAGGAGGAGGAGTACTTCAGTTCCGTCATCGCCGAATCGCTAAGGGAGGCGGAAGGGCAGGATCCCAAACCGGTCGTTATTATGCGTGATGTGATCGAGAAGGCCCTAAAGGAAGTCACTCATGAAAAAGAAGTCACGACGACAAGGGTTGAACTAAGATCACTGATTCCACTGGCGAAAGAGATCAGCAGTGACTTAGAGATTCTCCGAGACGGAAATGAGAGAGCGGAATCAAGCGGGACGATAAGCGACTTCAACCAGTACTTCAAAGACAGATTTGAAAAACTCTCTAGGATCCTCCGTGAGAGACTCGACTTCAAAGACGCAGGCAACATCACCGATGCCCTTGAGACGAAGTACGGCGAGAAAGTGAAGATGATAGCCATCGTCATGGACAAGCGTGAACGTCCAAATCAAATCTTCATAGAGATTGAAGACACAGAAAACTCGGCAACATTGATGGTACCCAAACATGGAAACCGAGAACTCTACGAAACAGCACAAAGGGTCACCTTGGACCAAGTTATCGGAATAGAGGCGGTGCACGGCAGGAACGACCTCTTCATAGCTGAACAGATACTCTTCCCAGATGTTCCAGAGAAGAGACCGGCCGGCGCCGACCAACCAATCAACGTGGTCCTCCTCTCAGACATCCACGTAGGCAGCAAAACCTTCTGCCACGACGCCTTCGAAAGGCTGATCATGTGGCTCAACGGAAAAGTTGGAAACTCAAGACAGGTCGACGCCGCATCAAGGACCAAATACGTCTTAATAGCCGGCGACCTAGTGGACGGCATAGGCGTCTACCCCCGCCAAGAAGAGGAACTCGCCATCACCGACATCTACCAGCAGTACAGACATGTAGCCCAATACATTGAACAGATACCTGACTACATAGAGGTCGTAATCGTCCCCGGCAATCACGACGCCGTCAGGCAAGCCCTCCCTCAACCAGCAATACCCAAAGAATTTGCAGAACCAATCTACGAGGTTAGAAACGTGAAGAGCCTAGGCAACCCTTCAGAGATCAAACTGCACGGAGTTCACTTCCTACTGTACCACGGAAGAAGTCTGGACGACGTAATAGCGAGGATCCCCAACCTAAGCCTGAGAACGCCCGAGAAGGCCATGGAGTACCTGCTGAAGTGCAGACATTTGGCGCCTGAATACGGAGCGAGAACCTCGCTAGCCCCCGAGAACAGGGACCGCCTCGTCATCACCCAGCCACCAGACGTCTTCCAAGCCGGCCACATTCACGTTGCCAAAAACTCCACCTACAGAGGCACCCTAATAGTCAACTGTGGCGCCTGGCAGGAACAGACCCAGTACCAGAAGAGAATGGGGCTCGACCCCACACCGGGGATCATGCCCATCCTAAACCTTCAAACAATGAATCTGAGCATGATAAACTTCTTACATGAGGAAGCAACTATCTCGGGAATCCAGTAGTCCTTCTCAGCGAATGAGGCGTATAGTGGAACATCGGCCTTAGCAGACCGTCTTCAGACAAGGCCTCAACAACCGCCCTCTCAGAGACTCCCAACCGCACCTTCTTGGTTCTTCCATACCTTCCAAAGTTCACTACCCTAGCGTTGAGGACACCCATCATATCAAGTTCACTTATCAGTCCGCTAACTCTCCTCTGAGTCAGCGAGTCAACCTTGACCTCTCCACATAATTCCTGGTAGATAGCGTAGATGTCACCCGTAACGGCGTCGTCAGGTGAATGACTTCTAAACAGAAATACGCTGAGTAAGACCAGCCTTGAGTGGAATGGAAGCGAAGTCAGAACCTCAGTTATTCGGTCGTGCTCGACCTTCCTCTGCGCAATCCTAACGTGTTCTTCCGTCACCTCTTCAGCGCCACTACGCTCCGCCAGCTCACCTGCGATACGTAAAAGATCAAGGGCTCTCCGGGCGTCTCCATGCTCACCAGCTGCAAGCGCCGCACAGAGTCTGACCGCGGATTCTTTAAGACGAGCCTCATGGAACGCCATCTTAGCTCTGGCCTGCAGGATGTTATAGAGTTCGTCGGCTAAGTAGGGCTTGAATATAACCTCCTCCTCTCCGAGACAACTCAGAATCCGAGGATCGAGAAACTCCTTGAAATGTAAGTCATTGGAGACCCCCACAAGGCCTACCCAGCCTCCACGTAAACTCTCGTTTATTCTCGTCAACTCGTACAGCAGACTGTTCTCCTCACGCCGTTTCACCAAAACGTCGATCTCGTCCAGAACGATCAAGAGACAGAACCTCGCCTTATTGATCCCTCCCTTGAACCTGTCAAAGATCTCGCCGACAGCCAACCCTGTGAACGGAACCTGAATCCCAATGGAGCGGCAGATCTCTGCCATGACTCTGTAGTTCGTGCCGGCAAGTCTACAGTTGACGTACGATAACCTCAGTTTGGCCCCTAACTGACTCGCCTTACTCCCTAGATTATCGAGTACATGCCTCACTACAGCAGTCTTGCCAGTGCCCGTCTTTCCATATATGAAGATATTAGAGACCTTGCAGAGAGTCAAGGCTGGAGCCAAGATCCTTCCCAACCGGTCAACCTCTTGATGACGGTGGGGAAGGTCTTTTGGGACATAGTCATGCCTGAGAACCTCTCGGTTCAAGAATATGGTACTCCCGGACAAGAACCTTTCAAAGATTCCCTCGAGAGCCTCAGAGCTAGGCAAAACCTGTCCTCCAGCAGCGCCACCGCAACTCCTTCTACAGAAATATTAAGAATTTCTGTACATCAAACCCAATAGAAAACAGTGGAAAACTAGATGTCTGGGTCCTAAGATCGACTGCAAGTCAGCCAAAGAGCAACGGCGAGATACAACTACGATTAAATATGACTCAGATATCCTAGCTTACGTTACGTTTAGAGCAACCGTGACAATATAGTGACTAGTGACGCTCGATGAGAATCTACGACTTTGAGCAGGGCGACGGCAAAAACAAGAAGCTACTCGGCGGAAAAGGCGCTGGACTCTGCGAGATGACTAGGATAGGCCTGCCAGTTCCCCCAGGCTTCGTCATCACAACCGAAGTGTGCCTCGAATATTATGAGGGGGGAAGAAAACTACCGAAAGGCCTGATGGATGAAATCAGAAGACACATAGCCACCGTAGAAAGGAAGACTAGAAAGAAGTTTGGCGATCCAAAGAACCCGTTACTCGTCTCGGTTCGATCCGGTGCTGCACTCTCAATGCCTGGAATGATGGATACCATTCTAAATCTGGGGCTCAATGATGAGACTGTAGTTGGACTTGCCAAACAGACTGGCGACGAAAGATTTGCCTACGACTGCTACAGACGTCTGATACAACTATTCTCAAGAATAACGATGCATGTAGACGGAGAAAAATTCGAAGGGAAACTTGAGGAATTCAAGAATAGGTACAACGCCAAGTTCGACACCGACCTCACGCCTCAGGCACTAAGAGAGATCGTCAAAGAATTCAAGAAATTATATGAGGAAGAGGCCGGCAGAGAGTTTCCCAACGATCCCTACGAACAACTAGAGATGTCTATTGAGGCGGTCTTTAGTTCATGGATGGGGAAGAGGGCTGTCGATTACCGAAAGTTCAACAAGATAACGCCGGAGATGGCAAACGGAACCGCCGTCAATATTCAAACCATGGTCTTCGGCAACATGGGTGCAGACTCTGCGACCGGCGTAGCCTTCACGAGGGATCCAGGGACGGGTGAGAACATCTTCTACGGTGAGTATCTCACAAATGCGCAAGGAGAAGATGTTGTAGCGGGCATCAGAACACCCAAGCCAATAATAGAGATGAAGAAGGAATTACCGCAAAGTCATGAGGAGTTGTGCAGAGTTCGCGAGATCCTTGAGAGGCATTACAAGGAAATCCAAGATTTTGAATTTACTATCGAGAAGGGGAAGCTCTACGTTCTTCAAACGAGAAACGGAAAGATGAATGCCCTAGCGACTATCAAGACATCAGTCGACATGCACAATGAAGGCATCATCACTAAAGATGGGGCTCTTCTCAGAGTTAGACCGGAGCAGCTTGAGCAGCTCCTCCATAAGACTATTGACCCCAAGTCTCCGGAGAAACCTGTTGCGTCAGGTCTAGCTGCCTCCCCTGGCGCTGCTTCAGGCAAAGTGGTCTTCGACGCTGACACCGCAGCTGAACTCGGCTCGAAGGGAGAGAAGGTAATTCTCGTCAGGGAAGAGACGAGGCCGGAAGATATTCACGGCTTCTTCGTTGCTCAAGGAGTCTTGACTTCGCGGGGAGGGAAGACTTCGCATGCAGCAGTTGTTGCAAGAGGGATGGGTAAACCCTGTGTCTCCGGTTGCGAGCAGATAAAGATAGACAGTCAGCTCAGACTTTTCAAAATAGGAGACATAAACGTCAAGGAAGGAGACATCATAACTATTGATGGAAGTACCGGCTCAGTATATCTCGGCGAAGTTCCCACGATCGATCCTGAGCTTCCAAAAGAACTTGAACAAGTACTTCGATGGGCCGACGAAAAGAGAAAACTTGGCGTAAGAGCCAACGCTGACACGCCGGAGGATGCAAAGAAGGCGAGAGAGTTCGGCGCAGAGGGCATAGGTCTCTGTAGAACAGAGAGAATGTTCAACGCTGTAGATAGACTTCCAATAGTTCAAAAAATGATCCTCGCAGAGAGTGATGAGGAAAGGAATGACTCACTGTCAGCACTGCTACCGATTCAGAGGAAGGACTTCACAGAGATCTTCAAGGTAATGAATGGCCTACCGGTGACCGTACGCCTTCTCGATCCTCCGCTACATGAGTTTCTTCCCTCAATAGAGGGCCTGCTTCGTGAGATCGCGAATATGAAAGCCAGAAACCTCAATACGAGAGAGAAGGAAGAGACCTTGAGAAAGGTCAAAGGTTTGGTTGAAGTCAACCCGATGATGGGACATAGAGGGGTGCGACTGGGAACAACGAACCCTGAAATCTATGAGATGCAGACCCGAGCAATAATTGAGGCAGCTGCAGAATTGATCAAGCAAGGTTACGATGTCAAGCCTGAAATTATGGTTCCCCAGGTTTCTCTTGCCTCAGAGTTAAGCAACATCAAACAGCTACTTGGCATGGTCGCAAACGAAGTGATGGAGAGAAGCGGGGTTCAAGTAAAATACAGCTTTGGAACAATGATGGAGGTTGTCCGAAGTTGCTTAACAGCAGATAAAGTAGCTGAATTCGCAGAATTCTTCTCATTCGGAACCAATGACTTAACACAGGGAACCTACTCTTTCTCGAGAGAAGACGCTGAAAATAAGTTCCTTCCAAGATATCTTGAAAAAGGAATATTGACCTTCAACCCATTCGAAACACTAGACAAAGATGGGGTAGGCAGGCTAATGAAGATTGCAGTCGAAGAAGGAAGAAAAACTAGACCAAACTTGAAGGTGGGCATTTGTGGTGAACATGGTGGTGACCCAGAGTCAGTCAGGTTCTGCAGCGTGATTGGTCTAGATTACGTTTCATGTTCAGTCTACAGGGTTCCAATAGCGAGATTAGCTGCTGCACAAGAAGTAGCCAAAACATATGACATATAGACTGAGGGGCTCACCCCTATATTTCCACTGGAGCTTTTTCTTTCTCCTTTTGGTTGTTAGTACTATTGATGATTAAATATTCTCCAATTGGTAAAGGTTTACAATAATATAATTGCCCACCGATTGAAAAAAAGTCAGTTGAAACTTTACATTCTTGAACAGTTCAATCTTTCAAGCCCTCAACATCTCCAGTGGAAATGCTGGGGCCTGTGTCTGTGAACATGTGTAAAATCTCCTCAAATTCTCTCGAAAACCTACATGATTAGGAAAAAATACCGGCTATATGTTCACTTTTGGTGAAAACCTTCACAACCCCTACATTTCCTCTGCAAGCATGCTTTTTTCAATTGGAAGAGAAAACATCATATTCACAAGGCCGTTGTTTTCACGGCAAAATAAATAAGAGCGTTCACAGATATTGAATTCACCTGTGAATAGTTAGCACTGGTGCTCTGGTTGCCCGCGCATCGCGTCAAGGTCGAGTTCTACGACAAAGAGGGAATCAAACATACGATGATTATTGAAGGTCACGTCACAAGAGAGAAGGTTGGAAAAGTTCTCGACTATATTGAGCTGATGGGCGGTGCAGAGGGAGTTCTTCCCAACAACAGAGTCTTCCAGAGTTCACTTGGCAACCGCTTCGCGAAAACCCTTACATTAATCCTCTCCCACTTTTCGGATAAAACGTTTCTTTCTAAAGAAGTGCAACAGACATACAAGTCTGTTTATGGTGAAGATGTTCCGTTGAGCACAATCTCAACATACCTTTCAAGACTCACCGAGAGAGGAGTCCTTACACGATCCGGCTCCTCTTTTGAGTGGAAATATGCTGTCAGGTCTATTGGTTCTCCGGAGGGCGGTTCTCTAACAAGCCCTAGAAGTAGCCGTTCCTAGAGGTGTGCACCTATCACCTCACTCTCTTCCCCTCCTTTTTAGGAAGTTCGTCAAGACCTCAGTCAACTCGGCCGACAGAGAGTCAACCAGTTCCCTAGTCTCATCGGTAACCTCTTTCCTCCTCAGGTCAATGTAGGCCTTTAGGCGGTTGCTCACCTCCAAGAAAGGCTCTAGTTGCGGGGTTTCGAGTAGTCCGGTGTAACCCAGCAGGAGGACCGTGTAGATGGCTTCAACTATGTTTTCCCTCGCCTGGTTCAGGGTCCTGTCGAAAGAACCGCGGCTGAGGTAGTTCCTGTCAGTCCTCAGTCTTGGTCGTTTCACTGATGTCGCCCGTCCGTTCAGAAAATCCGGAGATAAAGCATCTATTAGGAATGTTTCGAACTGTTTTCGCGTCATATTGCTATTTTCAAGTAGAATTGTCAATATTATATCTTGAAAAGTCTCTTTTACCAAGTTTCTGGCAGACGTGATAATGTCAGGATAAGTATTCAAAGACTCGGCGCCCATGAATACACTTTTGTATGCACAACTATTAAATGGTGCCGCTGTCGACTCGACGGAGTGACTAGCCTGTAGATACTGGAAACCGCCGCCAAGGCTGGACCTTGACTATACAATGTATATCTCTTAAGCTTCGATTCTCGCGGATACACGCGCCAGTGCTTATGAGCGTTTTCAAACGTCATGAGAACGCTCTCTCAAGGTATCCACTATTTCTGTTCTGAGATCCCGAATGGTCGGGACGAACGGCCCGACTTTCCAAGTCTTCAAGATCGATGGTCACGAGGACAAGGCTCTTCCTCGTAGTATCGAGCTTTTACCAGAACGCCACCGTTTGGGCTTAAGACACTGCTACCTCCCCCAAAAATGTAGGCCGTCCTCTATCCCTGCACGGTTCGCGAAAACAAGGAAAAGTCCATTCTCGACAGCCCCCGCCTTAGTCAACACTTCAAAATAATCTCGGCGTATAGATGGTGACGCGGAGATGCAAGTTACGAGTTCAGATCCCTCAGTCGCCAGGATGCAGTATATTTCTGGGAAGTACAGGTCATAACAGATCGTCAGCCCAATCTTGCAGTTCTTACCTTCAAAAGATTTGATCTCATTACCAAGTCGGAATTATCTTCTTTCCTCGAAGACCTTGTGAGCAGGCAAGTACACCTTGTTGTAATTTACAGTATCTCCGTCTTCACCAATCATGATCGAGGAGTTGTAGAGTGCACCCTTCACTTCCCTTCAAGGGGCATTCCGGAGATTATTGTCAGGTTGTTTTGTTCGGCAACTCTACGGATCGATTCTACCGACATTCCGTCTAGGGGCTCGGCCAACTGATAAAAAAGGTCGCGACAAACGTATCCAGTGAGGGCTAACTCTAGAAAGTAGGAGGTTAGCATCTTTCCTTCTTGCTTCCACTGACACTTGTTCCATCACACGGAGGTTGTGAGGTTTATCACCAGCTTTTCGAGAAGTCTGCGCCAGAGCTACAGCAAGTCTCTTCAGGCATCCTCAAGCCTAAGAATACGTCCAGCCTAGGCTTAAATATAACAGATAGTATTTTCTGTCAATCCAACTCTAGACATTTTCATGTTCAAAAATAACTATGCCACTCTGACCTTTTTGACATATTCTGTAAGGGCGCAGGACAACTCTTCTACGGGATGTAAGGCAGACGGAAGTCATGGCCCACGGTTCCTCAAGAAGAGCTTGGGTACCAGTGGTGTCCGCCTCTTATGTTCCGTCGACCTACACCTTTCAAGGACCCGCCCGACAAACTCCTTGGGAAGCTTGAGTTCCTCGGCGATCTCGTCGGTTGTCCACCAATGTTCAATCCCCCAAAGTATAAGGTCAAGAAGATCGTAGTCTGCGCCTAGTTCTTCCCTCGGTCGCTGGTTAGGCCAAAGATCTGGTGACGATGGCTTCGTCACTATCTCAGCAGGGATTCCAAGGGTAGTAGCCAGTTGTCTAACAGTTGTCTTGTAGAAGTCCGCTAGCGGTTCTATATCACACGCCCCGTCGCCGAATTTTGTAAAGTCTTCGGGGATGCGTTTCAGATGAACGCATCCTATCCGAGCATCATCTCACTCTTGTCGGTAGTGCCGACAACGAGGCGATTGAGGACGTTTGCGTGGTAAAACAAAGTTACCGCACGGACTCTTGCCTTCACGTTACCGTTGGCAACTATGTTCTTCGGGTTGAAGATTCTGAGATTCTTGAAGAAGGCTTGAACCATCGGTGTTACGTCGATTTTTTCGATCTCCATATTGAAGATCTCAGCAACGCGCTCAGCGTCCTTGACGTTCTTTGAATTGTAGGTCTCCTCTTCGGGCATGCACAAGCCAAGGACTTTGCTGCGTTCATTGAAGGCTTTTGAACAAAGAGCGGCGACCACGCTGGAATCTAGTCCCCCAGACATGCCGAAAACGACGCCCTCAGCTGAAGCTTTCTCGACGTAATCTCTGAGGAAGCTCTCAACGCGAACGGCAGTGCCAGCCGGATCCTCCAGCCTCAATAGGTCTTGTTTTAAACGCACCACTACTCATCTCCTAAGTATTACATCTGGCCGGTCAACTTAAGGATTGACTACGTATGTGTCTTCTATAGAACAGAATTGAGTTAGCTACTTTTCCGTTTGCTCAGCTTTCCGGAAGGAACCATTTGATGCGGTCAAAATATCTTTAATAAAATGGACCTGAAAGTATTACCCTACATGAATAGGTAAAGGGATTAGCTTGCTCGACATCCATCAGAAAATCGTTGAACTTCTGCAGAGTGGGGAAACTTTTGCTGTTGCAACGATAATAAAGGCTGAAGGATCTACCCCAAGAGGCATCGGAACGAAAATGATAATCATGAATGATCAGACAACTTATGGAACGATCGGCGGAGGATGTGTCGAATCAGCGGTAATCGCATCGGCTCTCGAAGCTCTGAAGGAAGGGAGCCCACGCATCGTCGACTACACATTAGAAGAGGAAGAGAAGGGTGGAGTAGGTATGAGGTGTGGGGGCAAACTTGAATTATCAATTGAGATACTCCAACCAAGACCAACACTTTTCGTCATCGGCAGCGGGCACATCGCCTCAGTACTAACAACCTTGGGGAAGATACTGGAGTTAAGGGTAGTAGTACTCGATCCCTTTGCCAAGAAAGAAGAGTTCCCTGATGCTGATGTTGTAATAGCCAAGCCTGTCGACGAAGGAATTGCCGAAGTAAAAATTACTTCCCAGACCTACGTAATCATAGTAACCAGACACCAATATGATGAGCCAGCTCTGAGAGAAGTGATCAATTCTGAAGCTACCTACATAGGAATGGTTGGAAGCAAGAACAGAGTTGAGATGGCGTTTAATACTCTGATGAAAGAAGGTATACCTGAAGCGAGTCTGAAGCGAGTCTACGCACCTATCGGACTCGACATAGGTGCTGAGACGCCTGCAGAGATCGCAACGAGTATAATAGCAGAAGTAATAAAACATCGCCGAGGGGGAAGCGGAAGGAATTTGGCTCTCCTAAGGAACTAGAGCAATCTGGAATTTGAGGTGGGATTGTACATATGGGCAGGAGAAGACGAAGAGTAGTAAAGATCGTCAAGAAGAAGTTGCCGACAATATTCACATGCCCAGCATGCGGTGAAGAGTCTGTGAAGGTCATTGTGAAAAGCGGTTCAGGTAACGCTGTAGTTCAATGTGGCTCATGCGGAATAAGGGAAGAGCTTAGTGTACCCCCCTCATCCAGTATGGTGGATGTCTACTGCATATTCACTGATAGGTACTATGCAGATGGACAAGCCAACTCGGGACAGCAACAAGAGGAATCTTAACATAAAACCGATATTTTGCCTTTCCGCAGGCATCCTAAAGTTAATAAAAATTAACATATTTATGTCTAGATGATAGGCTGGGAACCAGCAAGAAAGTTTGAGTCATTTACTTCCCCTTCAGGCGAATCGAATGTTCATAGGTGTTGGCGAGCTTGCACTGATTATCGTGGTTATGATCATACTGTTGCTGCCAGAGTTCTCCAAGGGCGGAAGAAATGAGTCAACTTACCGTTTCAGACTATACGCCATAATTGCTCTGCTATTGTTAACGGTCGTTCTATTGTCTAGACTGGTTCTTAGACTTCTAGTGATCTTAATTGTGTTAGCGTTCCTAGTCGTAACGGTCATCGTCGTTTTGATCAAGTACTTAGTGCGGAGATAAGTAAAACAGTGAGTCAAACAAACTCGTTGATCTTGCTTTGCATTTTGGTCAGTATATTCACCTGGGGAGCAGACTCTTCCGTAGCGACATTCCTCGCTTTCAGTACGACCAACGTTCTCGCAGGCAGAATCTGGACTGTAGTTACCGCTCTCTTCATACATGCCAACTTGGCCCACTTAGTTGGTAACATGCTGTTCCTCTACGTCTTCGGGAACACTTTGGAAAATGTGGTTAGTGGAAGAAATGTGTTAATAGCATTCTTTGCGGGAGGCATTGCAACATCCATTTTGAGTATGCCGTTCTACCCAATCGATACACTTCTAGTAGGAGCCTCCGCCGCCATATTCACGTTGGCAGCGGCGGTCATGCTCATCAAGCCATACAAGTTCTCTTGGCTCTTTCTTCTCCCAACCGGCCTAGTGGCCATCATTTACTTCCTGTACAATGTTGTTGCAGTTTATCGTGGCTTCTCAGGCGAGGTAGCCTACATCTCACACGTGATAGGTTTCCTCATAGGAATTCCAATAGGTATATCTTGGAGTCCAAGGTGGATGCGGAACCTCGTAGTAACGCTGGTCCTGCTGGTAACCTACCTGATTATGATAGTCTTTACCGCACCAACAATACTCGAAGTTGTCGACAAAACATTGACTCTCGATTTATCCTCTCCGACAAACATCAAGTAAGATTGTCTATCAACGCTAAGACGCCGCCGATCAAGATCAGTATTCCCCCTATTCCACCAGCCACAACACCCACAGCGACCAAGATTATTATCCATGTAAAAGTCCGTATTTTTCTCAAGCTGATCAATGCGATTATTCCGCATATGATGTTTATGATGGAGTCCCCACTCATACCCGCTATCAGCGGAAATATGTATCTAGACGGTACTAGCCAGTAGAAGGGTATAATGACATCTGCTATTCCTAACAGCCGCAACAAATTGATGATGATCAGAGTAAGCGCTCCTACCACGCTCAGCGCAAACGCAAATGCGAATACACCTACACGGGCCATGGTTATCGAACTCAGTCAACGAGATATGCCGAAGATTTTGCATGCGTTACCTGTTGTTACGTCCGCTAACTGGCTGGGGGGAGATGCCTTTGAGCTTTGCAACAATATCTAAGACCTTTGCCACGTCACTCGGCTCACTCGGAACGCCATGATACCTCACTGGGGCATCAGTCTCCAGCAAAATAGCCTCAACCGGAGCCTTTTGAATGGCTTCCCTATGTCTTAAGCTATACTCAACGGCTGGCGTCGCGGAGATAAAGTAACCATTATCAATAATCCTCTTCAAAGTTCCGAAGGGACCACTATACCAGTGAAAGACGCTTTTCCGAATCCCGCAGTATTGGACACAGGAAAATACGTCATCCCAAGCGCCGCGTGAATGCAAAGAAACCGGCTTATCACATCTCTTAGCTATCTCCAGCATATTTTCAAGAACCTCTTTCTGGCGACTTTTGTCCGTCGTGATCTGGTAATCCAGACCTACCTCGCCTATCGCTACACATTTGCTTGCGTTATCGCTTATGAATCTGACTGCCTCATTCAAGTTTCCGTCTGCCTCAGATGGATGTATACCGACCGCCGGATAGATGAAGCCGCTGTACTCTCTCGTCAGTGCCAGAGTTTTCATATTTGCTTTTGGGCTTGAGCCAACTGCCACTATCGCTGCGAGTCCCTTGGTCTTGGCTCTCTTTAGGGCCTGCTCAATATCTGCGAGTTCTTCGATATGAGCGTGAGTATCGATCAATCTCATCCGGTTTACCCAGAGAGAAGTTGTAGTGCCACCGTAGCATCCCGTTCAAGCTCTTCCTCGGAGCCCACACCTATCATACAACATGGAATATTAAGATCTTTGTAAACATACTCAATGGCAGGCTTAGGCGGGATCCGGCCTCCGGCAAATGGTTTTATGGCTATTACGGGTTTGCTTGTACTCTTTATTGCGGCCTCGCTCAATTTCTGTGTGGGGAACATCATTACTCCCAGTTTGTTAGCTGGTGTGACGTATCCGTAGAAGTCAATTTTCGATCTTTCTAGGATCGGTATGGTTGAGCCACCATGGTGGCAACCTAGAAGACACTTGTATCCAAAGTTATCGGAGATCCACCCGACTAGGTCGCTCAAGATGTCTAGACGTTTACCCATAGCAAGAAAGTCTGTCTCTGATCCAAGTTCAATGAAAAGAACTCTTACATCTTCAAGTCCCGCTAGTGCCTTACGAACTCTGTCATAGTCAATCTCTAGCTTCTCCAGCTCTTGGGAATATGGCTGGGAGGTCTTTAACTTGGCGATAAACCTTGACTCCCAATTCTCTCTTGCTTGAAGTACTGGGTCGCTGAGGTATCTCCGCAGAATATCGGTTTCACCATATCTCTTCTCAATATGATAATACGTAAGCCAACGTCTGTAGTCATCAATTCGGCGGTCATCTACTAGAAGAGGGATTCTCAGACATATGATTAAGGCCAAACACGTGTTGACGCTTTGAGAGATCCGTTCAATCGCTTTTAATAGTCTGATGGCTGATCTACCCTCAAGCGGCGTTGGAGCGCTCATGACGGTTATACCGTATTGTTTCACAGCCTTCGTCAGGACAGTTACTATGCTTCCGATTCCAGAAAATCTTCTGGAATATTCAGCGTTCTTTGAAGGCCCTTGATACGATTCCCCAAGAAAAGGCAGATGTCCAAGGATCAGTCTCGGGACTCTGACGCCACCGATGCTGATCATAGGTACCGAATGCACGGCTTCTCATCGCGCCTTATCTATAAAGGATAGTCAAGGTTAAACTTAGTATCTAGAGGATCACATAGTCAGTGTAGGGGTACGCTCGTTTGAATTCTATCCCCGCTTGGTACAAAGATTACGTAGCCCAACTGGAGAAACAGTTTATAGAAGTTTCCTCAATTGCTGCAAGAGCACGTTCACTGGGGTACGATCCGTCACCCGAACTCGAATCTGTGGTAGCAGTAGACTTAGCCGAGCGTGTAGAGAAATCTGTCGGCCCGGCTGGTGTAGCCTCCAGGATTAGGGAACTCAGCAGAAAGATGCCTAGGGAAGAAGTGGCCTTCAAGATAGCTGAGGAGGTAGCTCAAACCTTCAGCAAAATTGGTGAGGAAGCGGCGGCGGAACAAGCAATCAGAACTGCCCTCGCAATACTTGGTGAAGGAGTTACAATAGCGCCCATACAGGGGATCTCAAGCGTCAAGGTAAAGACAAACCCTGACCACAGCAGATACTTGGCGGTATATTTTGCCGGGCCCATACGCTCTGCCGGCGGAACTGAAATGGCGCTCATACTCGTTGTCGCAGACTATATACAGCGCCTTATGGGTTTGAGCAGATACAGGGCGACTGAGGTTGAGGCAAGAAGATTCGTTGAGGAGCTACGACTCTACGAGCGAGAAGTATCAAGGTTCCAATACAAAGTCTCCGATGAAGAATCATTCAATGTTATAATGAACCTTCCAGTTGAAGTTAACGGTGTCCAAACAGACCAGATCGAAGTAGCCTCCTTCAGGAACTTACCAAGGATTGAAACTAATGGCGTCCGTGGTGGAGCCCTCCGCGTCGTCAACGACGGCCTGATAGGTCGAACCCAGAAAGTCGTGAAGATAGTTGAGAAGCTGGGCATCAGCGGATGGAGTTGGCTCAGAGACTTTACTCCATCCACCACGGAGGTTGAAGAAGCTCGAGATTTTATGTACCTTGAAGATGTTGTTGGCGGTAGACCTATCTTTTCTCTACCGGCAACCTCAGGCGGTTTTAGACTTCGATACGGCAGATGCAGAAACACAGGACTTACGGCGCTCGGTATTCACCCCTCAACAATGCATATTCTACGTGACTTCATCGCCACAGGCACTCAGCTACGCATAGAAAAGCCTGGTAAGGCTGGAGTAGTCGCTCCAGTGGACTCCATCGAACCACCAGTGGTAAAATATGCCGACGGTTCAGTTCAACGGGTGGATGAACCTCAACTTGCGAAGAAGACATCAAGTTCTGTCACGAGCGTACTCTTTCTGGGAGACATCCTAGTTTCGTTTGGCGAGTTTCTAGAAAATAACAAGCCCCTAGCCCCTTCAGGCTTTGTAGAGGAATGGTGGAGTGAGCTTCTGCATGAGGCGATCCCAAAGAAATACGGCAACATTACAGTGGCTTCCACCGAACTGGGGATCGAAGCTGAAAGGCTCGACTCATTCATAGTGGCTCCACTTGAGGCCGTTCCGACTCAAGATGAGGCATTAAAGCTGTCAAGGGTCCTTGGAGTACCGCTTCATCCAAGGTATACTTACTTCTGGAATATCCTCGACCTAAGCGAGATAACTCAGTTGAGAGAGGGATTGCTCAATTCCCTAGTTAAGATTGACGATTCACAAACGATGATTCTAAATGAGCTAGACGACAAAGTCAAGAGTTCACTTGAGAAGCTATGCGTGCCGCATAAGGTTGATGGTAAGAGAGTCATCATTCCAGAAGCAACGGTACTATACGAATGTTTGGGCTTGGGCGGGGCATGGAACCCTCCTAAGGCCGACCTACCGAGTGCAGATTACGTCTCCAAAGCGTCTGGAATACCGATTCGCGAAAAAGCCCCAACCTTCATAGGAGCAAGGATGGGTAGACCTGAGAAAGCAAAACGCAGAGAGATGAAGCCGATAGTTCACTGCCTATTTCCAGTTGGTTTGGCTGGCGGCGCCAGAAGGAACATTGTCGAAGCAACCAAGAATAACACAGTCGTATCGGTAGACATAGAGAGAAGACTGTGCCCTAAATGCCGCGATTTCAGACATACAAATTTCTGTTCGGCGTGCGGTTCACCGACGGTTATTGAACCATTCTGCCCCAGATGTGGCAGAAGTTACGATAGGAAAGATTGTCCTTCATGTGGGGTTCCAACCGTTCCGCATGAGAGGCGCCCGGTAAACATCAGGTTGCTTCTAGAATCGGCGACCAAGAGACTTGGAATGGCTGCTCCGCCTGAAACCGTCAAGTGTGTGCGTGGAATGGCGAGTGAGGCCAAGAAGCCTGAGCCTCTTGAGAAGGGGCTTTTACGCGCAAAACACGACCTCTCAGTATTCAAGGATGGCACGATTAGGTTTGATGCTACAAACGCCCCACTGACACACTTCAAACCTATTGAGGTTGGGGTATCGCTTGAGAAGCTGCGTGAACTTGGCTATGACCGCGATGCAAATGGTGAACCAACATCAAGGCCAGACCAGTTGTGCGCACTACGGATGCAAGACATAGTAATTCCAGAAAGATGTGCCGACTACTTTGTCAGGGTCACTTCATTCTTGGACGAACTTCTAGAGAGATTTTATGGAATTTCGCCTTACTATAACGTCAAGAAGAGAGAAGACCTCATAGGTCATCTGGTGGTAGGTCTATCTCCACATACCTCGGTTGGCGTACTGGCTAGGGTAGTCGGGTTCACCAAAGCAAGTGTTTGTCTTGCGCATCCACTCTGGCATGCAGCCAAGAGGCGTGACTGTGATGGAGATGAGGATGCGATTATAGTGTTGCTTGATGTTCTCCTGAACTTCTCTAGATCCTTTCTACCAAGCAGGATAGGAGGGTTAATGGATGCCCCCCTCCTCCTCTCTCTGTTCATCAATCCTAATGAGGTGGCAAGGCAAGCTTTTAACATAGAAGTTGTTGGCAAGCTTCCTTTACAGTTCTTCTATGAGGCAGAGAAACACTCAGACTCCAAGGCTACGGCAAATATTGTTGAGACGATAGCTAACCGTCTCGACGATGAAAATGTATATGCGGCCATAGGTTTCACTCACAACACGGAAAGCATCAATGCTGGAAACTTGGAGAGTGTATATAAGCGCCTCCCCTCGATGCTAGCGAAGATTGAAGAACAACTGAGATTGGCTGATGTTGTGAAGGCTGTAGGGTCAGGGGAGGTCGCCAAGAAGGTGTTCTCGACCCACTTAATGCGTGATGTAGCAGGAAATCTGAAGGCTTTTTCATGTCAGAGATTTAGGTGCTCAAGGTGTAACGCAAAGTTTCGGAGAATACCGCTCCGCGGTGTCTGCTTGAGATGTGGTGGAAAGGTTTCCTTAACCGTACATAGGGGGGCCATCGAGAAGTATCTTGGCGTTGCTGAGAACTTGGTTAAGCGCTACGGTATAGGGCACTACTATGAACAACGTCTGAGGCTGATATCTGATGAGATAGACTCTCTCTTCCAAGGGAGGGGTGTACAGAAACAGCCTGAGCTTGTAGACTTCATGTAGTGGCTCCTTTATGCAAACCCACCCAGTCCATCCCAAAGCGTACCTTACAACAAGAAGGAATGTTAGTACAGGTCTCCGTACGCGCACGAAGATAATAGAGTCTATTGAGAGGCAGGCGGCTCAAGTCAGCAAGATCGCTAAGGATACAGGGTTATCCCACGGCTCGATCAGGTATCACCTTCGAATATTGAGGAAGGAGAGGATTGTGGAGCCTGCAGGTCGGAGACATCCATTTACTTGGAGGTTAACGAGCTTCGGCCAACAACAATTGGTCTGAAATTAACACTTTCATGTCATGATCTGCCAAGGGCACCATTCTCATTCCGCGTCAATTTACATGATAAGTTAAAGGACAAGTAGCACATTCTTGTAATTTCCTGCAATCTTTTTAGAGCGTTTTAGCTCAAAATATGTAAATCCGTAGCCTAGGGCCTGAGGGGTAAGATCTTGTACTCTTCTTTGCAGGGCGTCCCTTCGGTCACGTACATTCTCCTTTGATTCAGGTTCATTACAACAGATGTTATGGTCTCAAATTGGTCGTCCGCGTGGAGTCTCGGGTCAGGGTGTCTACATATTGAGTTAGGATAGTCAAAGTGGTCGCTGGTCACATCCCTTATGGCGCGGACGCTCAACCTCTTCTTCCGCATCAAGAGTCGTCTCATTCTATTCCATCTTATTGGGGAATCTGAAAAGACGATCTTTCCCAGATCTTTCAGGTTCACAGTCAAGGAGAGAAAATTGTTCGAATGTGTTAAGATGCCGTCCTCAGGATGCAGAACCGCAATATCATCAGGGGAAACCTCGAGGTCTACAGCCTCACCTCCGGAATGAGCTATCATATAATTTATCGAAGCAGATCTCTTTGCTTTCGAAACGGCGTGAATGGCATCCCTCATAGTGTTTGAGTTCAGTATGCTGCGCGCTACCACCGACACGAGTGGAACTCCAGGGTTGACGCGGTCTTTGTCGGATATTAACGCGTTGATGCAGAGGCCTAGCCCGGAAGAGTTGAGGCCTTTGTGGCCCACGGTGCCAGCTTCAAGATGCGTCACAATACTGGGCCTCCCCGCCTGTTTTATGCTAAGAAACACGCATGTCTCTTTGAACTTGCTTCTGAAGTCCCAGTTCTCGCCCAGAATCACATCGCTGGAAGAGGCTGAGTCTGGCGTAGCTGCAAAAGAGGTGCATTCTCGGTCAGATCTTCCTGAGAGAGGCGTTATCGCAAATTCATATCTTGCGTTGAGCGCCACTATTTCTTCAACGGTTCTATCAGCTCCGGCTGCTATGCCTTCAATCTCGTCCATGATCTCGTTGTCATACTTTCTTACTATTGGAATCCAGTTTGAAACATCTGCTTTTACTCTTTCCCAGTTGAGCTTCGCGAACCTTTCGAATTGCGCTTGATAGATCTCTATGTTTCTCCGGATCAAATCCCTGGCAGAGGAGCCGTATTGAAAGCCTCTTTCTCTCGGTCCACCGTCAATTGAGATGATCTTTGTTGAAAAACTCATCGAGAACACTTCTCGCCGCATTCGGTTTTGTCTGACTATCTCGATGTCGGCTACGTTAAGTTATCGGTCTGGGTCTCTTCAACTATCTAGGTTTAAAAGGAGCTGGATGAAACCTCTATTGTTGTGGTGACTTGGTTGAGTAGCCGTGCGAAGAAGAGACGCCGAGAATCGCCGATGCCTGCTGCAAGTGCCGGTCTCTTGCGTTTCTTTGAGGAAGAGACCTCTGGCATAAAGTTGAGGCCAGAGATAATCATAATGATGGCCATAGGCTTGATAGCTGTAAGCTTGTTTGCTTACTTCTCCTTCAAATGAGAATGAGACGAGCTAGAGTAGATCCTGTAGGCTCTTTTGTCCAAGGGCTGGTAGGGGTCTACTTGGTATTCCGAGTTTCCTTTTGAGTTGGTCGGCGAAGACCTCAGCTTGGCCTGTGAAGCCGTATACAACTTTGGCTTTGCAATCCTTGACGAACTGTAGGAGTTGGCTGAAGTCGGCGTGACTGCTTAGGGGGAAGGCGGCAACTCTCTTCATGTTCATCTTTAAGGCCCAGCCGGTTGCCATAGCCTTAACATGCTTTCTTGCACTGAGCAGTCCTGAAGGCTGTGTTGTTACAATAACACAGGCCTCCTCCTCTGCTTCACCATCCATTTCTCTGTAGTCCAGTCTTAGGCCGCTTTCAGAGTATACTTCATTAACCCTCGCTATCCTTGGATCGGTGGCGACATCTAGGTTTGTGTAGATGTTGAAGAGTCTCACAAGTTCCTGAGCTTTTCCAGCCGCATACACATGAAAGATAGGCACCAGTCCCTTCTTGATTTGGCTTACAGTCCATTTGACTATGTTGGCGTAGATCTCTTCTCTCTCAGGGAAGATGTACGATGGCTCTCCATAGGTCGCTTCCATCACGAGGACATCGCATTCAACTCTTTCAGCCTTCTTGGTAGTGAGCGTATCTAAGTAGTTGATGTCGCCGGTGTACAGAATCGTGATGTCGGGCAATGTCGCCAGAAACTGTGTTGACCCCAACATGTGCCCCGCATTTATTGGGGTTACTTCAATGTCTCCAAACTTTATTGGTTGCTTAATTCTGGTGTCGTGAAAGTTAATTACGGATCTGTTGTGGAGGTTTTCAAAGATCTTTCTTGTCTCTGCCGTCGAGTATTTTTGAGATTTAGATTTTAACCCCGTAAAATGGTCTGCGTGAGCATGGGAGATGAAGATGGTGGAGCCCTGCTGCACGGTGTGAGCTGAATCCGGATCGAAGACTAGCTGGTTCTCTTTAGTTCTTATTGTAAAGCCTCCGCACCGGCCAAGCTCAGCCAAGTCTAGCAACGCCCAGCAGCCTCTTCTCCATGAATTTGGGGTACATAACTGTCTTTCCACTATTTCTGACTATTCAGGGTTTAGACGAACATCGTAGGAAACTTAATCTTGTCAGTGTCTTCCATACTAAAAGTGTCGAGGCGACTACTGGAGCGACAGCTATGACTACAGATCAGGGCAACATGGTCCGTATAGGAAGGAAGCCGATCATAAGCTACGTTGTCGCCTGCGTCACATTGTTCAATTCGGGTAAGAGCGAGATCATGGTGAGGGCTAGGGGGCGAGCTATTCCCAAGGCGGTTGATGCTGTTGAGATGTTAAAGAGGTCCTTCTTGAAGGAACTTGTGATCAAGTCGATTGATATCGGGTCTGAGGATATTAAACGGTATGATGGGAGGGGAAGCAGCATCTCGACGATCGAGATAACTCTCATCAACAAGGGGGCTGCAAGTTAGAGGGCTACACTTTAAACAATCAATAGGCTGTCGGGAAGTTGATACAAATTTATTTAAAATATCATCTGGAGAATTATGGGTGAGTATACGATTTGCAATTCTACACTGTTCGCTGCAAAGCACAGCAGAATCCAAGCCTAGACAATGCATGTCGAATATTCCAGAGCATGGTCCGCTCAGCCTATAACCAACTTCTTCATGGAGCGAAGCAACCAGAAGTTGCATCCCTACTTTTGGAGCGTTACGGTATTCAGAATTATCTATGGCGGAAGAACACCATCTTCCAAGCCAAAGCCATTATCGGCAGTCAGCGAGAACTGCTGCCTCTTCACATCCAAGAACTAAACTGGAAGATCGGCCAAGTCCAGAAGAAACTGAACGAACCCGTAACCCCTTCAAGAAGCATGGCTATGAGATGCGGATCGCAAAGCTGGAGAAGCGAAAAGCCACAATCCAAACCGACCTCAAGAACGGCACGTTACCGAAGGTTGTGTTTGGTGGGCGAAAACAGATAGGTTCAGAGGAGTGGCGTATGAAGCGGCGAGGGCAACTCGTAA
>Ga0315280_10000582_pt1 | contig 67463 bp, 50 predicted proteins | sample YL17G06_40_MG_FD_203697 | JGI IMG/M metagenome (GOLD analysis project Ga0315280, IMG submission 203697) | Sediment microbial communities from Yellowstone Lake, YNP, Wyoming, USA - YL17G06_40 | ecosystem: Environmental > Aquatic > Freshwater > Lake > Sediment | place: USA: Wyoming | collected... | reverse complement strand
TCGATTGTGCCCGGCTCCTCAGACGACGGCACGAAGACCGAGCCCGAGGTGAAGCTGACTCCGGTCGAGGCTCAGAGGTGCTCGAAGGCTCTCGGGCAGCTCACGCAGACCCTCGAAGCCTGGTTCAAGCACTACGCCGACTACAAGCCCGACTCCCGCTGGTGGCTCGAGAAACCGCACGCGGATGCGAGCAAGCGGCTCGGCAAGCTCAAGAAGGCGCTCAAGTCGATCACCGACGCGGCGAAGGACGGCCTGATCGGCGACCCGATCGGCGAGGAGGCACTGCGCAGCGCGATCGCGCATGAGATGCTCGGGTACGGGCCGGAGGACCTGGTGCGCCTGGGCGATGAGGAACTCGCCTGGTGCACGGCGGAGTTGCTGAAGGCGTCAGCGGAGCTCGGCTTTGGCGACGACTGGCGGGCCGCCCTTGAGCACGTGAAGGGGCTCCACGTCCCTCTCGGCCGGCAAGACGAACTCGTGGCCGGCCTCGCCCGCGAGGCGATCGAGTTCGTCACCAGCCGCGACCTCGTGACCATCGACGACTTGTGCCGCGAGCTGTGGTACATCGACATGATCTCCGAGAAGGGCCAGAAGACACTGCCCTTCGCCGGATACGGCTTCAACAAGGTGCTGGTCTCCTACCCCACCCCAACCATGGCCCTCGACGACAAGGCGATGTGCGTTCGCGCCAACAACATCCACTTCACCCGCGCCGTCGTGCACCATGAGTTGATCCCGGGCCACCACCTTCAGATCTACATGGGGAACCGCCACAGCGCATACCGTCAGGTCTTCAGCACGCCCTTCCTCGGTGAGGGCTGGTGCCTACACTGGGAGATGCTCCTGTGGGACCTGGGCTTCCCGCGCGGCCCCGAGGACAAGGTGGGGATGCTTTTCTGGCGGATGCACCGATGCGCTCGCATCGTCGTTTCGCTACGGTTCCACCTCGGCACTATGTCGCCCGAGGAGATGGTCGACTACCTCGTGGACAGTGTCGGTCACGAGCGCAACGCGGCCACCAGCGAGGTCAGGCGGTACATCGGCGGGGACTATGTGCCGCTGTATCAGTGCGCCTACATGATTGGGGCACTCCAGATGCGCGCTCTGTATCGGGAGCTCGTGGGCGGCGGACGTATGGCGAATCGCGAGTTCCATGACGCCGTCCTGCGGGAGGGCGCGATCCCCGTCGAGCTCATCAGAGCACAGCTTACGGGGCAGGAGCTGACGCGGGACTACAAGGCGTCCTGGCGGTTTGCGTAGGGTCCTCATGCGAGACAATGGGCTTGAGCCCATTGTCCATGGGTGACCCTATAGCTCAGCGGGGTTGATAGCCCGGCCGCCCTCGCGCGCGGACAGCAGGGCCGCGTAGTAGATGGCGGTCTTCTCAAGGAGCACCTCGTGCGGGATCGGCTCCTCGCCGGTGCGGAAGAACCGCGCCATCGTCAGCAGTAGCTGGTCGTAGGACACCTCGAAGTGCACCTCATCGCCCTCCGCCGCGGCGCCGAAGAGCTTCAGGACGAAGGCGTACCAGGACGAGTCGGGGCCTATCATCTCGACCACGCCGCGTGCCGGGCCGATGGGCGCGTCGGGCCCGTACTCCAGATAGACCACCACCGCCGCTTGGGCGTGCTGTGGTGCGTCGGGGCGCGAAGTCAGCGAGAGCGCCTGGACCTTCGCCACACCGATGCCGAGGACGCTCACGAGGGCGGCGATGCTGTGCGGCAGGTAGAAGCCGAGGTGGTCGGACGCGCCGGTCATGTTGAACAGTCGGATGGGCTGGAGCCCCGGCAGCTTCCGCCTGGCTTCCTCGCCCGCGTTGGTGTGATAGAGAGCCGAGGCGGAGTAGACCTTCGCCCCGTTCTCGCGCGCGAGGCGCAGGATCTCCTTGGCGTCGGCCACGCTGCCCGCGAAGGGCCTGTTGTAGAAGGCCCTCATGCCCGCCTCGAGGAACGGCCGGCTGAGCTCCAGGTAGCGGCCGGGAAGCAGCTCGGTGATGAGCACGCCGTCGACTCCCGCGGCGACCTCCTGCGGCTCCTTGACGCGCTCAGCGCCGGTCGCGTCCGCGACGGCCTTGGCGGCCGCGGGATCGGCGTCCCAGACACGGGCCGGAACCATGCCGAACCGGTCGCCGCCGGCAGCGGCGAGCATCTCTGCCCAGACCTTGCCGTGAGTGCCCTCCGAGCAGCCGACGATACCTATGCGTACGGGTCGTTCCTCTGGCTGTGAACTCACGGTTGCTCCTCCGATGGCGTGGGCGGATGCTCGCGAGGCGGCGGCCCCGGCGGCAAGCCCGGCGACGGTGTGAATGAATGAGCGCCGGTTCACCACAGTGGACCGCCGTCTGCCTTCCGTCCCGCGAAGCGCACCTCGGGCGCCCACCCACGGAGTTGTGCAGTCCGTACACACTGCTCAAGAAGCAGAGCCCACCGGACCGGGGCGCCTAGCGCGAACGCGGCCAGCGCCTGTAGGTCTTCCTCGTCACGGACCAGGGCGGGAACGAAGCGCAGCACCAGCGACAGGTGCTCCGCGCTGACCGCTGCCGGCGCCTCCTCCGCGAGGCATCCGATGGTCTCAGCCACGCCCTGAACGTAGTGGGTGCACCGGAGGGCGGCCAGGTATCCCCATATCACATCGTGCGAGAACTCTAGGTCATCCCCCCGCCTGACAAGTAGGTCAGCGGGCGCGACCGCCCTACTGGCCGCTTCCTCGGTCAGCGAGTCGTCGCAGCGGAACCGCCGGCGGTTCATCCGCCACAGGTCCCAGGCCAAGCGACAGAGAGCTTCTTCTTCCGCTGGGGCGAGCTCCGCGGCGCGGAGCTTCTCGGCATAGAGGCCCTGCGCGGACCCGGGCAGGCCGCGACCGGCGCGCAACAGGTCGGCGATCAGTTGCACGTCGTAGGCGGACGAGACGTGGCGAAGCAGGGCGGTCACCTCGGGCCTCGCTAGCTCGTCGGCGGGTCCAGCCGTCGGGCGATGCGCGAGAAGAGCCCGGAGCAACTCCCGACCGAACTCCTCGGAACACTCCGGGGTACGCAGGACCGCTATATCCCAGTCCCGGGGGTCGCACTGAGACGTTACGACAAGGGGTACACGAGGGTGCGCGGTGGCAAACCGTCTGATATCCTCCACAACATCGCCTTCGTTGGCCCCGTCGACGATTAACAGGCAGGCCCCGCTTCTCAAGAGGTCGGCAAGTAGCCCGCGGTGGCCCACGTACATGCCCGCGTGGGCCAGCGCGTGTTGCGCGCGCTCCTCCAGAGCGCCAGACGCGAGGTCGCGCACTCTTATGAGCACTGGCACAAAGCCGTACTCGCGCCACCGCGCCCGTAAGGATGTGCCCCTGTCGAAGTAGCGGTCCACGACCTCTTCCACCACGGTTGTCTTCCCGCTACCGGACCCACCAGCCAACCACACCTGACGGGGCCCGTCGCGGGCGGTTTCCAGTAGATCGGTCGCCGGCGTATTCTTGGTACCCGGCCCACGTAGGGTGAGCTTGACGAACGCGTGGCGCGCGCTCCGGCCCGCAACGCCGGCCAGTGACCTGTCCCGGTAGTACCACCCGAACAGGGCGCGGCGCAACACCGGGACACGAGGCACCACGAACCGCAGGAAGGCCATCTTCCCCACAGGTTCCTCTTGCGACAGAACATCGAAGCAGAGCTTCCAGTGGCCGGCAAGGGTCACCACTGCAGCGTTCACCAGGAAAGCAAGGAGCACGCTGGCAGTGAAGCCACCCGCGACCCATGTGGCCAGGTTGGCACCCGATCGCTCACCTCGAAGCTCGACGCGAACCGGAGGGCTCGCCGTTCGGTTCCCTACTAGGTCCGTGAGCTCAACAGACAACCAGCAGGATCCCGAGCCTAGGCCACTAGGTACGGTCCACTCAGGGACGGAGCCTGGTGGTAGCTGATAGTCAGCCAGGGTAGCACCCCGATGATCTGTGACGGTCACCCGCTGGAGGAGCCGGTCTGTGGGGGTGTGGAAGCCGAGGTCCGGAAGCCGCCACCGGACGCAGCTCCCCGGCCGGGCGTCGACCAAGGAGCCCTCTTCTATGGCTACCTCCGCGTCCCAGGAGCCATCGAGGCCGTCGATCTGGGACAGCCCCCACGAGGATCCCAAGTACAGCGATGTGGTCGTCGTCCACCAGTTCAGGCCCACCTCGCTCGGCCTTACGAGCCCGCTTAGAATGGGCACCGCCTGCCCGGACTCGGTAGATGCCCGCCACACCGTTCCGCCCGCAACGATGATGAGCTCGCTGACCGGATCGCCCACAGCCACTGCAGCAATGCTCGATGTCGTATCAATGGTGTCAACTACCCAAGGTCCTAGGGGGGGCGCGCTTGTGTCTCCGTCCGATGGGTAGTACCACGAGCGGTCACCGATGATGACAAGCGCTCCGAGCAGGCGGCCCTCGCAGTCGGCTACGGGGGCCATTCGCCCCGAGGAGTTGTAAGTGCCCCTCATGTCAGAGCGCGCCCAGTCGGGCTTGCCGTCATCGCCCTTCGGCCAGCGCCACAACTGCCCGGTGGGGGTGACGCACACCACGTACTTGGGCGCGTTGTACAGATCCCCCGCCAAGTCGAAGCGCCCAGAGGTGGAGCCGCCCACCCTCAGCCCTCGCAAGGGGACCGCCGTGCCGTCCTGCAACCACATCACCGTCCGATGACTGTCTCCGGGGTCCGCGGCGCAGGTGCCCTCGTCGCCCACCCAACACCAAGACCAATCCGCCTTGCGCAAGTCGTCCGGCAACCAGAGCCTGGTCGATCGCCCAGCTTCAACGCGGTAGGCGCCGTCCGGCCCACAGGCGAGGACGGTGCTGCCCCGGGCCATGAGGATCGTCACGATCCCGACACCGGGAACCTGCTCCGGGGCTGGCTCGCCCTCGGCGCGTAGGCGCTGAAGCCCGCGAGTAGTGGCAACGTACAGCCCGTCGTCGGCCGCGATGGGCCGAAAGAGAACCTGCTCCATTGGCCAGGAGGCCACGCATCTGGCCTGGCGCCCTGGCTCAAGCAGTTGCAGATGCAGCGTTCCGCTTGCCTTAGGTGGGGCGCTAGGCCGGCCTACTGGCTCACGGTCGCTGGGCTCCGCCCATACGCCCCAGACCCGTCGACCGGTTACCGCCACTGTGGCGGGATCCCAGAAGATCTGCGCGTTCTTGTGCGGGTGCCCCGCAAGCCAGCCCTCCTCCACAGTCCCCGTGCTCGGCGCCCACCGCACGACCCGCCCGGCCCACGTGGTCAGCCACACATCGGGGCCGAGCGCTACTGCATCGCTAACCGAATCGCGGTCCCCGCATCGCCACCCGGTTTCCGGCCGGCCGCGGCCCAATCGGTATGCGGCACAGCTGTCAGCAAGCCAGGCCGAGCCGTCCGACGTCTGGCCGAAAAGGCGCTCCGTACCCTTGAGGGCCATTACTCGGAGTGGAGACCCTTGGGCCTCACATACCCCGACCACGACAAGACTCGACAAGACGAAGCCCAAGCAACATGACCGCCCTCGGCGTGCCGCCAAAGGCGAGCCCCGCTGACACCCCCGCGTCGGCCGCTCCACAGGACCATACAGCAAGGGCATGTGCTCACCCTCCCGCCGTGCCGGCCATCCCCTCGGCCAGGTCCAAGCCTGCCCGCCGACTCACAGTCCCGCTCACAATGCTGGCGGAGGGCCGCCGCTGGCGTGCCCTCACCACATCGCTTCAACAGCCCGTGACCACCACCGGGACGGGCCTGGTGCGCCACGCACTCGGGTTCGCCGACTAGCCTGGTGCCGCCTCTGCGTCCGCGACCCAGGGTGCTGCGCGGATCACCTGCTCGCTCCCGCCTGCTGCACAGCTAGCGTCCCGACCCGCACTCGCCGGTCCTGCGCGCCGGTGTCGGGGATGAGGCGCTCCTCGGGGCTGCCGAGCCTGTCCGGCATCCACAGTCCGACGTATACCTCGTACTGACCCGGGGCGGAGTCGGCCGGGATGCTGTAGGCGACCGGCCACTCGACCCGCTGCCCGATGGCGAGGCCGCCCTCCGGGCCCGGCTCGACCGGCTGGCCCCGGAACGCGATCGCGCCGTTCCTATCGAAGTGGCAGAAGGGCACTGCCCTCGCGGGGGCCTCCGCGTGAAGCTCCCACGTCAGCGGCAGCTCCCATTCGCCGTCTTGCTGGCGCGGTTCGCCCGCAGTCACCGCATAGTCGCCCATCACGGTCAGCGTTCCGAGCCTGTAGCGCCTCTCGCCATCCCCGTTAGGAAGCGGCAGCGCGACCACTGGCGTACCGGTGCGGGTGCCAACCGAAACCAGCAGGTCGTACGTCCCCGGCCTGACGTAAAACGGGAGGAGGAAGCTCGCGCGTTGGGCGACGGTCGACGCCTCCCCGGGCGCACCAACAGGGAGCTGGCGCACATCGAAGCTCTCGTCCGTCCAGCAGGTCACGAGTCCACCCTTCGCGTCCCTCAGCGTGGCCGCCGGGAAGCCGCCGGGGTAGCACGGAGCGACGCCGGCGTTGCGCCACTCCGCGCTGAACACGATCCTCCCGAGTGCGCGAACAGACGTCGGCCACGACGCCTGCGCGAGCTGGATGCGGTAGCCGAGGCGCATGTTGATGCGCCGGATGAGGTCGCGGTTCTCCTCCAGGAACTCGCGCGGCCACCAGTGGATCGCGGCGTAGCTCGCGTGGTAGTCCTCGACGGCCTGAAGGTACTTGCTCCCGTCCTGCCAGCTCCCACGGTCGCGTGAGCCGCCGTAGTGCTCGCACTCCAGGATGACGGGCAGGTTCGGCCAGAATGGCTGCGCCATGTCGGCGTGGAAGTACGCGTTGTCTCCGCCCTGGACGAGGATGCTGTCGTCGCGGAGCGTGAGGCCGTGCTCGAGCGAGTAGCGGACAGCGTCGTCGCCCTCAAATGAGAAGTCGTCGTCGGCCGTGAGCAGCGTTTGCTTGAAGTGCTTCAGGTGGAGGTCGATGTGCTTGATGATTGTGGAGGCGGGGTACTTGAGCTGCGTGCTGGACCATGTGTGCCCCTCGCCCCAGACACCGAATGAGCCCACGTCGATGAAGGCCACCTCCGGGTTGCCGTCGTAGCGGGCGGCCGCGGCGGCGAGGAAGCCGTCCAGCTTCTCCAGGAACACCGGGTCGTCGTAGTCCGGCTCCCAGAAGGGGCCGTTCTCGTCGAGCTTGCCGGGCGCGAAGTTGTGGCCCTTCGCGCCTGCGCGAGCGACCCACTCGGGGGTAGCGTACCTCATCCACGATTCGCAGCACGAGAAACGGAAGGCGACCTGCTTGCCCTTGCGGATCCAGCGCTGAGCCGGTCCATCCACGACCGACCAGTTCAGGACCCCCTCCTCGGGCTCGATGTAGGACCAGGGGATGCGCAGGTAGATCGTGCTCAGGCCCGGGAACTCGTCGACCGTGTCGGAAGGCTCGAGCTTCGAGCCGTAGTTCGTGGGGGTGTTGCTGTAGTAGTGCAGTGTCCAGCCCATCATGGGGTTGCAGAGCGCCTCGCCGGTGTCTTCCGGCGCGACGGTCGTGATCTGGGCCGCCGCTCTCGCGACGCATAGAAGAGCGGCCGACAGTGCGAGCGCCTCCGCGCAGGTGTTGTATGACATCGCGATCCTCCGTGTCCCGCCTGGCAGGGAGCGGCAGGAAGGTGCTGGAACCGCCTCCGCCTGGAGGCGATCCGCTTGTGTTGTCTGCTGAGCACGGCGCTGGGAATCCTGCTCCAAGTCGATGCCGCACGGCCGGGTGTGCTCGATCTGGCCGATCCGGCTATCCGCCGGCTGTGGCTGTCTCACTCCGTGATCGGTGAGCCGTCCTTCGACACGTTCGAGCGCGAGCCGGGCAATCCGCTCTGGACAGGGCAGCCGCCGTACGAGTGGCCGGTGAACGGATTCCTGTTCCGGGACCCGCGGAGCGGGCGCCTTTACTGCTACGTCTCGCTGTACCCCCGCGGCTACTGGCCGGCCGGGCCGGCGAAGGCCTTCCGCTCGTCCGATGACGGGCGCACCTGGGAGGACCTGGGCCTTGTGCTCACTGGCGACAAGGACTCATTCGACGGCGACGGCACTAAGGCCGGCGCGGCCCTCGACCCGACAGTTGTCGCCGACGAGGACGGTTATCACATGATCTACGGCTGGGCCACGCCGGACAACAGCGACGGCGGCCTCGCCTACGCCTATTCGCCTACGCCGGAGGGGCCATTCGTCCGGGATGCGCAGCCGATCCACGCCGAGTCACGTCAGCCTATGATCCCGCCGGGGTACAAGCGCGTCTACGCGGGCACTCTGGTGAAGCGCGCGCACGACTGGCTCGTGGTCGCCGATATGAGCACCCCAGGCAACGGGGGCGGGATGTGGGCCTTTGTCTGTATGACCGCAGCCGAGGCGCGAGGCCCCTACTCGCCGCCGAAGATGCTCCGGCAGCCGCAGGACGGGCGCTGGCAGCCGCAGCCGACGGAGTTCTTTCCGGCCTTCGTGCACGAGGGCTACGTCTACGCGCCGTTCACTTCGGTAGCGGCGAACCGAGGCTACCAGGTTCTTCTGCGCGCGCCCGTCGAGCGCGCACATGAGCCCGATGCCTGGGAGACCTACCAGGCGGGGTCGCTGTTCCACTGGGAGGGCGTGCCGTCCGAGGCGCACGGGATCTGGGGGCAATCGTTCACCGGCTTCGTCGATCCCGACGGGACGCACCGGATCATGTTCACCTCGCGGAACGCCGAAGACTGCGGCACGGTGAACTTCGCTCGGCGTCCATGGGGCCGACCGCTCGCGCACGGGTTCCGGGTGTCGGCGCCGGATGCGCCGTCGCTCGCGCTGGCCTTGGTCGACGCGACGGACTTCGACCTGGACGTTGATGTCACGGCCATCGGTCCGTGGTCACTCGTCTGGAACGTGACCGGCGCGCTCGGCCCCGATAGGCCGGCTGCGGGAGCGGCCATGTCGCCACTCGCCCTGCAGGGGGCCACAGTGCTGCGGCTCGATAGCTCGACGCGCCAGCGCGTTCGCCTGCGCCAGCGCGGCGGGTCGTGGCGCGTTGGGGTAGACGGGTCTGAGGTCGACGGCGGCACCGTGCCTCGGTCCGGAGGCGGCGTCGGAATCCTCGCCGAGGCGGGGTGCGTTGCGAGGGTGGACAGGATGGTGCTCCGCGGCGTGGTCGGCTCGCGCTGGTGGGCTCTGACCGCGCTCGAGGGCCTGATCGGCGCGGGCGATGTGGGCACCGGGTGGCGGAGGACCTCCGAGGGCTTCCGCCTTGGTGAGGGTTACGTTGCCGACTTCGACGGAGCGCGCGCGAAGTGGAGCTTCGAGGGCCGGGCTGTGAGGCTCTGGTCTCCGCGTGGGCCGGGGTACGGCGCCGTCAGGGTGCTGCTCGATGGCGAACTAGTGGCCGAGCTGAGCCTACACGACGCTGAGCTGCGCTCGTCAGCGGCTGTCTGGGAGTCGGGCGACCAGGCCCCCGGGCCGCATGCTCTCTCGCTGGTGCGAGTCACCGGTGCGCTGGCCGTCGACAGCGTCGACTTCCTGCGGTGAGCTGCCGCCCACCCGGCGATCAGCGGCCAGCCTTACACGCGACGGCGAACTCAACCACCGTTCCCTCCGCCTGAAGCGCACCCCGTGGCGCGTTCGCCTGCATGTGCAGCAGGCGCTTGCCGTCGATCGCCTCGATAGCCCAGAGGCAGCCGGCAAGCGACACCTCCTGTCCGTCCGGAGAGGTGGCGACTGCCTGCACATCCTTAACGGAGGTGGTTCCTTCGGGGAGGGCGATGGCCGTATAGACCCGTTCGGGGTTCGCGCGGTCGTCGCCGAACATGTCCCAGAACATGCCCGAGGAGGTGTCCACGACCTCGCACCTGGCGATGAGCCCCTCGGCGGTCCGCTCTACCGTCGTGCGGAGATAGTTGGTCTCGGCCGCTGGGAATGGCCGGTAGGCAGGATCGCCCAGGAGCGTGCGGTTCAGCCCCCCGCCGCGCATCGGGTCCTCGGTTAGCTCCGGCCCGCCAGGCTCGTAGAGTTGGCCGTCGAGCCGCCCGGCCGCGGCGAGGATGATCTCGTTGTAGCGGGTGCGCATCACGTCGCCGAGAGGCATCCCAGTCGAGAGGGCACGGTACATCTCCGGTAGGCAGGCGTAGCCGTGGTTTGGGCCTATCGGGGCAAGGAAGGCCGAGGGTCGAGCGGCCAGGATAGCCAGGGCGAGGCCGCGGTCCGCCGGCACGGTGTACTCGGTCACCCTGTCGACCCGACCGAATGTCGACACGATGTCGCCCTCCACGAAGGCTCGACGCAGGACGGCACTGTGGCATGTGCCGGACCACACCACGGCCGAGCCTAGGTCGAGGCCCCGCAGCATCTCAGCGGTGATCCGTGGCATCTCGCCCGCAGGGTCCTGGCCGACCTTGGACGGGTCGAAGTCCCAGTGCTTCGAGTCATCGAAGTTGCGCTCATCGTGGAAGAGCCATATGCCCTCGGGATCGCCGCACCCGAACAGGCCCACGACCCCGTTGCCCTCGAGGCGCTTCAGGGCGCCCGGCACGAAGTCGAGCACGTTCGGGTCGTCCTCGCGGCACGCCCAGTAGATGCTCTCGCCCTCGTACCCTTGCGCGGCGGCAAGGGGACTGTCCACCGCCTCGATCACCCGAGAGGTGTCCCCGGTCGTGACGGATGCCGAGACCATGCGCTTCGGAAGGCCGGTCCGCTCGACCTCGGCGGCGCGCTCCACCAGTCCGACCGCGTCCTCCGGGGTTGGCCCGGTGATGAAGCCGAACGCGAAGTCGCCGAAGGGGTCATCGTCCATGCGGGTCGAGAGGGCGACCATCCGCCGCTGCAGGTTAGCGTCTATGCTCTCAGGCCGAAGGACAAGCGCGACGTAGCGGGGCTGAAGGGCACTAAGTGTGCGGCGGAGCGAGAGCGGGCGGTCCGGATCGAAGCGGACGATCGTCCCCTGGCGAAGGGTAGCCAGACGTGCCGCGGCCTCGAAGTAGGGGTCGTCCTCCGGGACATTCGTCAGGACCACGTAGTGGCCCTCGGCCGCCGGTGGCTCCGAGGTTGGCGCTCCAGGCTTGTCGGCAAAGGTAATGAGGAGGTCCTGCCGATTGGAGAGGACGGCGTGCAGCTTCAGGAAGAGCGTGCCGACGCCGGCCGCCCCGATCATGTGCCCGGTGCCGTAGTACACGATCCCGTGTTCGTCGGGCCTATCGTAGTTCGTCCACTTGAAGCCGTTCCCATCAGGCTTGGCCTCACGCATCAGGTGGCCGGCCACCGCGCCGGCGTACTCGAGATACCTGTCGTCCCCGGTCGCGAAGTAGAGGTCGAGTACGAAGTCGGCGATGCCTGTGGCGCCACAGCACATTGAGAGGCCCCAGAAAGCCGGGTCGCCGCCGGCCGGCATCGCGGTCGACATTAGCCATGCGGCCCCGCGCTTCGCGATGTCGAGGTACTCTGGCTTGCCGGTCATGCCGTGCAGGGTCAGGAACAGCCGACACGTGCCGGCAGGGCCATGGCACCAGCCCGTCTGGTGCTTATCCACCCGGCCGGGGGCGTAATGGAACCACTTCAGCTCGCCTGCAGCCGGGACGGCGTTCTCCTCAAGCCAGCGCGCGCCTCGTTCGGCCGCCTCGAGGAAGCGCCGCTCACCCGTGGCCTCGTAGATGCGGGCGAGGCTGTAGGCGATGCCCGCGGTGCCATGTGAGAAGCCGGTGTAGTAGCGAGGGAGTGAGGCGGCGGCTCGCCATCGCGTTCCAGCGCCATTAACCTCGCCCTGCGTGATGAGCCACTCGGCGATGGCGCGTGCGCAATCGAGGTACGGTGAGTCGCCGGTCTCCCGGTGCATCTCCAACAGAAAGAGCGCTACCCCGGCCGCCCCGGAGATGATGTCGGTGTCCTCGCCCCAATGCCCCTCGATCGCGGACGCGACCAGCCCGTCCGCGGCTCCGCGTGCGGTCTGCAGGTAGGCAGTGTCGCCGAGCGTGCGATACAGACTCAGGAAGACGTAGCCGATGCCCGTGGCGCCCGTGTACAGGCCCGGAGAACTGCTGCGGACCACGGACCCATCGTCCCGCTCCTCTTCATCCTCCCATACCAGGCCCCCGTTCGCCGGTGAAGCGCGACTACTGAGGAAGGCGGCCGCTTGGCGGGCGAGATCGGTGTACTCGTCCTTGCCCGTCAACTCGCGCAGGTTGAGGAAGAAGAGGCAGACGCCGGCCGCCCCACTGTAGAAGCTCACAGGGTGAGCCTTCTGCCCTCCGTACTCCGGCCATGCGAGCCCGCCGTCCACCGGTTCCGCTATCGCCTTCAGCCACTCGCCGGCCCCGATGGCGTATGTGAGATAGTCGCTGCCCAGCTCGCGGGTCGGGTCTCGCACCGCCGCCGGCATCGCTTCGCCCAGGGCCGCGCGCGCGTGTGGTGCCATCGCGTCATTGGGGTAGCGCTCAAGAAGCTGCTTCCATGCCTCCTCCGCCCCCTTGGCGTCACCGAGTTCGGAGCGCGCCGCCCCCAGGAAGTAGAGCGCGTACCCACACGAGCGATGGTCCGGGTAGTCGCGGAGGAATGCCTCGATCTCGCGGATCTCGTCCGCCTTCCGGCCCGCATTGCCGAGGCACGCCCACAGCCAGAACTGGGCATTGCCGGAGCGCACGAACTCGTGGTCGGGATGCTCGTCGCGCAACTCGCGATAGGCGTCGGCGGCCTCCTGGTACCGATTCGCGGCCCAATGTTCCCGCGCCTGGGCTAGAACCGCGTCACCGTCGGCCGCCAGACACGACGCCGATAGCGCCACGACTTCAGCGAGGAGAGCACAGAGGGCCCACGCTCGTCTGCTCACGCCACATCAACCCCTTCGGAGGGGCCACGTCACCCGCTGCAGGTCCCTTCGCCCCTTTCCGGAACCTCCCTGCCCAGTGCGCCACCCGGGCCGGCCGATGAAGGAGTGACCGCCGTTGACCTCTCGCGAGATCGTACAGGCAAGCCTCGCGTTCGCCTTCCCGCCGAGGATCGCATACGGCATGGGAGGCGGCTTCCCGACCGACCTCGGGTGGGTGGGGCACGACGCACCGCCCAACAGCCGCGCACGCGGATGGGAGGACAGGGGCACCCACTGGGATATGATCGACACGTGGGGCAACGAGTGGCGGCGCCTGGAGCCTGTCACCAAGGGCGAGGTGCACCACGGGGTGTTCCAGGACTCGTGGGACCTGATGGAGTCCTACGACTGGCCGAAGCTCGACCTGAAGGGACTCTATGAGGGCACCGCGAGGCGCGCCGAGGAGCTGCACGAGCGCGGCCTCTACGTGCTCGGGCACGTTAGCTGGCCGTTTGACATCTCGCGGTACATGAGGCGGATGGAGGTGTTCCTCGCCGACTGCGCCGCCGAACCCGAGCGCGTGCGGGAGCTCCTCCGGCGCGTGGCGGACATCATCGAGAGGCAGATCTATCGCTACGCCGACGCCGGCGCTGACGGCATCATGAGCGGGGAGGACTGGGGCACCCAGGACCGTCTCCTCGTGAGCCCGACCATGTTCCGCGACCTCTTCCTACCCTACTTCCGGCAGCTCTGCGGAGCCGCGCACAGCCGGGGACTGTCGGTGTGGTTCCACTCGTGCGGATACGTGAAGGATGTCATCGGCGACTGGCTCGAGGCGGGGATAGACGTGTGCCAGTTCGACCAGCCGGAGCTTCACGGGATCGGCTGGCTCGCTGAGCACTTCGGCGGGAAGATGCACTTCTGGTGCCCGGTGGACATCCAGACAACGCTGCAGACGCGCGACCCGGAGCGGATCGAGCGAGCGGCACGGGAGTACGTCGAGAAGCTAGGTTCCTACGGCGGCGGCTTCGTGGCAGGCTACTACGGCAGCAACGAGGGCATCGGCCTCGACCCCGAAGTCCAGGCCGTCGCCTCGCGGGCGTTCATGAAGCACGGGGATCCCGCGCCCACCTCTCCCCGCACCTGGGTGGACTGAAGGCGGTCAAGACAAGACAAACAGGATGGACAGGATAGACAGGATGTAGAGGCAGACGAATGGACGGGCCGCATGGGGGTACCGGCCGTGCTGAGCGTGGCGAAGAGCGGACGGTGGGCCCCCAACCGGCCCATGAGTCGCGATCGCCGGTCATGCCGCAGCGCGCTTGGCCAGTCTATGCGATGTCTTTCGTGCTAAGGCGTGCGTCATTCACGATGCCTGGCGGCCCATCAGAGCGCTAGCTGGAGTGCGCGGGCCGGCGGGCCGGGGAGGTCATGCTCGTCGGGAGTGAGGTAGAGGTGGATGGCCTCGCGGATGTTCGCGACCGCCTCGTCCTCGGTGTCGCCCTCCGTGTGGCAACCCGGCAATGCCGGCACCCACGCGTGGTAGCCGCCTTCGTCGCAGGGCTCGAGCACGATCACAAGCTCCATGTCGGCAGCGCCTCCGTCAGGGGGCTATTGTAGCACGTTCGTTGGCGGAGGGTCACCGGCAGGGACGCCGGTGCCGGCGGTCGGGCGACTCACGAGTCGACCCTACCCCCCGTGCACGCTCTCGAGCACGAGCTCGTACATCCAGGCGCGGTCGCCGGTCATGCCGTAACGGGCGGCGACGATCTGGCCGAGGATCATCTCCAGTCTGCGCTCCTCGATGATGCCGAGAGCGATCTCACGGAGGTCATCCCCGGTCATGCGCCGTCTTACGCCCCGGAGCTCGCTCGCGACACGTGCGATCGGCCGGTCGGCCGATGCCAGGTCCCCCCGCGCCACGGACCACGCCACGCGATCGGGGAGTGATTCGTCGATAGCCGCACGCTCGGTCAGGCTCGCCACCTCATCGTCAGGCCACTCGACCAGCGGCGGCACAGGCACCTCGCGCAGCGGCGTCGCGTAGTACTCCCTCTGCTCGCCCTTCCTCTTCCCCCGGTGCGCGAACCAAAAGTCGAGCACAGCCGAGTTGAGCACTCCGAGCAGGAGGTTCAGATGGTCGCGAGAGTCGAGCCCGCTCACGAAATACACATCGGCGCTGGCGAAGAACGGCGAGTCGCTGAGCTCGAAGGTGTTGCTGGCCGCCCTGTGCGGACACGCGAGCTTCGGCCCGGTGAACAGGCTCTCGCGCCTCGGCCAGTGCAGCCGCCACCAGGGGATCCTGCCGGCGCGCACCTCGCGCCTCTGCTCGAGGATCGGGCGGTACCGCAGCAGATGTCTCTGCACAGGCTTCAGGCTGTCGATCGACAGGGAGCCGTCGAGGTACAGCACGTAGCGCCTGGGCCTGTCCGGGATCGCCCCGTAACGCTCGATCTGGGAGTTCTTGTAGAAGGGCCGCACAACCGCGCAGTCGAGCGGGATCCCCGCCCATTCGAGCTCCTGCGGAGTCAGCACGAAGATGCCTGTGCCGAGCTCGACCGGCCGCCCCCACGCGAGGCGCCGGTAGTTCGTCTCCGTGACCCGGTCTGCGCCCGAGATGAGCCCCTGGGACACGCGGGCCACATCGCCGAGGCGCGTGCCCATTCCAGCGATCGCCTCGAGCACCTCCTCGCGCCTGCGGCCGGCCGGAACATGCCACACGCCCCGCGCGCCCGAGGGGCGCACAAGCTGGCCGACCCCTGCAGAGATGCGCTCGGTCTCAACCGCCCCGCCGCGGGTCCGAGCCTCGTCGAGGCACGCCGACGCGGCCTCGCACAGCTCGGGTAGAGGCGCCGGCCTGCGAACCCGCGCCCAGGTGAGCGGCTGCTCGGCCGCGCGTCGTCCGCCCCGTTTCCTGAGGAGGACGAGGAGGTTGTGCTGGCCACCCGCGGAGTGGAAGATACGCTGCTCACCGAAGTCCACGAGCTCCAGCAGCGCGGCCTTGGCGTCGAGGTTCTCGCGAAGCTCCGCCGCGCCATCCGCTGTCAGCCAGTAGGCCGTGGTAAGGAGAGCGATGACACCGCCAGGCCGTGTGACCTCCAGGGCAAGCTCCGCGAAGTAGTAGAACAGGTCCGTATGAGGCGCTTTCCGCACCGCGAGGGACGGGATCTCGCGCCTCAGCCGGTCGAAGACCGCCTTGTGGGTCCGCTCGCCGAGGTACGGCGGGTTGGCGCAGCAGATGTCGTACCTGGCTGAGCCCGCCTCTCCCAGGTTCCACAGGCTGTTCTCCAGCCTCAGATCGGGTGCCGGGAGTGGTGTGCGCGGCCGCATTGCCGCGACCTTCAGCACCAGGTTGGCCTGGGCCAGGCAATGGCTCACGCGGGATAGCTCGGACCCCGAGATCGACGTGACGAGATCGTGTGCCGATGCCCCTTCGGTCCTCAGCTTCGACAGGTAGGGCACGAGAAACTGGCCGGTGCCCATGGCCGGGTCGTACAACCTGCCGCCAACTCCGGCGCGCACGGCGCGGTCCACCATCAGCTTGGCCACCGATCCAGGCGTGAAGTGCTGTCCCTGAGGGCTGAACCTGCCGCGCTCCACATAGGCGCCGTACAGTTCCCCCAGGATGTCGAAGTCTGCCCCGGTCAGGTCCAGGGTCCTAAGCTGCCTCGCGGCGTCCTGGAAGGGACCGGGTCCCGCGTCGTCGCTGTCGGTTGAACGCGTACCCGTGAGCAGAGGGAACTGGGCCGCCTCGCCGCTGAAAAGCCGCTCGATTCGTCCGGCGAGACGCTGCCGCACGGCCTCCGGGCCGTGGTCGCCGGCCCTTGGGCTCGTGGCTGCGTCGCACATGAGCCGTGCAAGCCACACGAATGTGTTCTCGGTGCTGCTCAGCCCGATGCCGGCCGCCGGAAGCGACTCCCCGCACCGCAGCAGCAGGCGCAGAGCATCCGCGGCAGGCTCATAGCCCACCTGGCGAAGAACCGTCCTTGGCATAGAAGGTGACCTTTTGTCAAGTAGTCATTGAGTCAAACCGGACCGGTCGGACCGTTGTTCACGCAACGCCACGGAGCGGTCCGGGGTTCGCCTCGGAGGACACCGCGACGACCGCGGGGAAGCAAGCCCGATGGCTAGAGACGAACTCGCGGGAGGCTTGCAGACATGAAAAGAGCCTTGTGCTTCGGCATGCTCGTGGCACTGGCGGTCGCTTTGGCGCCGTCGGCGTCGGCGCAGTTTGGCGCGTCAGCCCTCACGCCGCCGGTGATCACGAAGGCGGAGCGGCAGGCTGAGATCGTCACCAAGATGGCCCGCTTGACAGACTGGATGAAGGGCGCGGGCTACTACGGCGTTCTGATCAACCAGTACCGCAACTTCCAGTGGATCACGGGCGGCGCCGACATGCAGATCGTGACGGCCATGGAGACGGGCCCGGTGGTGCTGGCGATCACTGTCGACGGCGGGAAGTACTACCTGTGCAGCAACTCGGAAGCCGCCAGGATGCAGAACGAGGAGCTTGGCGAGCTGGGGTACCAGGGCATCGTGTGGGAGTGGTTCCAGGGCCAGGGCCAGGGCACCGCCATGCAGGACGCAGTGAACCAAGTCGCGCAGGGCCGCAAGATGGCCGCGGACTTTGAGACCCCGCTCGCAGAAGACTGCTCGGCCGCCATTAAGGAACTCCGCTACGAGCTGACCGAGCCCGAGATGAAGAAGCTCCGCTGGTTGGGCCGGCAATGCGCCGACGCGTGCGAGGCCGTGTGCCGCACCATCGAGCCGGGCATGACCGAGATCGAGATCCAGGCGATGACGAGCGGCGAGCTGATGAGGCGTCAGATCCAGCCCACCGTTCTCCTCATCGCGAGCGATGAGCGCATCTTCAGCTACCGCCACGCGATCGCGACTCCCAAGCCCATCGAGAAGTACTGCCAGGTAAACGTCTGCGCGAAGAAGTGGGGCCTAGTCATCGCTGTCACCCGCTACGTGTACTTCGGCGAGCTGCCGCGGGAGATCGGCCACAAGCTCCGCGGCTGCGCCCAGGTGTGCGGCGCGTACCTCGCGGCCACCAAGCCGGGAGCCGTCGCCGGCGACGTGATCGCTGCGGGCCAGCGTGCCTACGCTCGGGCAGGCTTTCCCGATGAGTGGCACAAGCACCACCAGGGAGGCGCGATCGGCTACGAGGAGCGCGACTGGGTCGGCTACCCGGGCGCAACGATGCTGATCCACCCGAACCAGGCCTTCGCGTGGAACCCGACCATCACCGGCGCGAAGATCGAGGACACGATCCTGCTCCTTGCGGACGGCACGTTCCAGAACGTGACGGAGACCCCGACGTGGCCGTCAATCCCCGTGCGTGTTGGGGATCAGATCTACAACGCGCCGAGCATCCTCATTCGCTGAGGGGGGAACGCTCCTGGAGGTTGGACGTGACCAATGAGGCGTGTCCTACTCGCGTTCTGCTTCGTCATCCTGCCGGTCCTGTCCGGTACTCCCCGGGCAGCCACCCCGCTGGAGGCGACGCTCACGAGGGCCAAGGCGTCGGGCCGGCTCGTCCTTGCCTTCGTGGGCACGGACTCGCTGCCAATGGACTACGCGGTCCAACACGACGTGCTGGCTGAGTCGATGGACCTGCCAGTCGAGCAGGTCGGCATGTGGCTTGGCAGCGACGAGGCCAAGAAGCTAGGGCCCGGTGTGCACATCCTCGACCCGGACGGCGTTCGGCTTGCGAGGCTGGAGCTGGCGCGCGTGTTCGCCGATGGTGTCGAGGGGCTGTCGGCCGCCGTGGCCCGAGCCGGGCGCCTGCGTGAGCTGAAGCAGGCCTTCGCGGGCGGCACGCTCGACGCGCAGGCGTTGCCCGACCTTGCCACCCTTGCCGCGGAGGCCGGCGACGTCGACCTCGTCGACAAAGCGCTCGAGGGCCTGCAGCTTCAGGAGCCCAACAGGTCGCTGCTGCGCGCCCAGGCGCTCTGGCAGGCGGACAAGAACGCCGACTGCCGCGCGGTGCTCGAGACGCTGCAGCCGGAGGCGCTGACCCAGGGAACCGCTGAGCCGGCGCTCTGGCTGGCTACGGTCAGGACGTTCGAGCCGAAGGACGACACCGACAGACAGGCAGGCGTCCAGGCGCTCAAGGATCTGGCTGACAACACGGCCGCGTCGAGCGACGTCCGCGCCGCAGCCCTGTCGGCGCTTGCGCCCCTCATGGCGCCCACGAACTACCAGGCACTGGCCGAGATCGAGAACCGCCTCTTCGGGATCGCGCCGGGGTCGGCGTGGACACTGCAGATGCAGTTCGCCTTGCTCGACGCCGTGGAGACGCTGCCGGACGCCACCCTCGCCGAGGGGGTCGTCAAGCGGATGAAGGAGACGGACACGCGCGGGTCACTCGCGCGGCTGGCCCAGGCCAGGCTCGGTGTGCGGCACACCGTCGGCCGGACATGGGAGGCGCTGAGGAAGACCCCGCCGTGGCAGCACACCATGGTCATCGCCGGCGATGAGAACGCGTTTCTGCGTGAGGTCGCGCGCTGGGACTCGAGCGCGCGCTGGCCGGTGCTACTAGCCGACGCGTGGTACTGCCGGCTGTTCACCCGTGCCTTCGCCCCTGAGCGCGTTTACTACGCGCCGGCTCTCGGCGGTGCGCCTCCGACCGCGGCCGATGCGACAAGGGCCGCAGCGGCGGCGCTCGGGTCCGAAGAGTTCGATGACGTGACCGCGGAGGCGGCGCCGGGCCTTCTGGCCGAGCGCGCCGCCGACGGGCCCCCGGCGTGTGTGCTGCTCGATCCCGACGACGGCCTGGCCTGCGCCGCGGCGGAGCTGGCCGCCGGTCGGATGCAGCGCATTGTCCCGGTGTCGCTGCCCGGCAAGCTGGCGGACACCGCCTCGGAGCCGGACGCGGTGGCGATGGTCGGCGCAGTTCGTGCGGCGATGGACGCGACGGGTCTTGAGTACGCGTCCCTCGGGGACGACGTCGACCTCGTGACGCTGGCCGCTGACCTGCCGTACAGGTGCCAGTTCACGGCATCACTCGAGCCCGGGATCCGCGCGACCGACGATCTGCTGTTCAGAGGGCGCGGGCTCATCCCCTGGGCGTTCTCCGGCCGTCTCGTGCCCGATCCGACCTATGCCGCCTACTCGGCGGCGTGCTCGCTCTTCCTGCCTCGCAGCCGGGCGCTCCTATTCGACACTTACGGCGGCTCCAGGCCCTGGTCCGACTACTCCCTGGCGCGGGCCGTGGCGCCACTGCACGATGAGCGCCACTTCGAGGTGACCCTCGTCGAGCGCCCGCAACTGAACCTGTCGGAGTGGCATCGCGCGTGCCGCGTGCCCTTCGCGCACGACACGGTCGCGGTCAACTCGGCCGGCGGCTTCTCGGATTGGTCCTGCGGAACCGGTGGGCTGGGGGACGACATCCTCCACATCGGTCCCACATTCGTCAGCTACGTTCACAGCCACGCCGGGGGGCAGCCGCTCGATCCGAACGCGATCACCGGGCGGTGGATCGCGCTCGGCGCGTACGGGTTCTATGGAGCCCTCAACGAGCCGTACCTGCAGAGCTTTTCCTCGCACGGAGTGGCGGTGGCGCTGCACGAGGGTGGGTGGCCGGCGGCCGTCGCTTTCCGGAAGATGCCAGGCTCCTTCTACTGGACGCCTTGGCGGAACGGGCTTCTGGGCGATCCGCTGGATTCCGGCGTGATCCTGCCGCGTCTGCTGCAAGCTGTGCCTCTGCCCCTCGGCGAACTCGACGAGGGGCGCGATCTGCCTGCGCTGAGCCCACTCGAGACGGCGGCCATGGGCGGCGACTGGGACTCGGTGGTGAAGCTTGCCGCCCAAGAGACGGAGCCCGGGCCGCGCGACTGGGTGCTCCTCCGCGCCGCTCTTCTGGACGAGCTCCAGTGGGCGTGCGACGCGGGCAACGTCGACGGGGCGGCGGCGGCCCTTGCGGGGTACTACAGTGCGTCCAAGGCCGACTGGGCGCTCCCGGCCCTCGCGCGGCGCGTTCGCCCGCTCGCCGACGCTTCCGACGCCGCGAAGGCCTCCGTCGTCGCGCTACTGCGGTCGCTCGAGGCTGAGACGAAGGACGACGGCGCGCGCAAGGCGCTTACGGAGATGCTCGCCGGGCTCGAGGGCGGGGCCGGGTAGGCCGACGCGGGCCTGTGGGTGGGCCGCCCTACCCTTTCCCGAACGCCATCGTCAGCGTGTTGATCTGGCCCACGTGGTAGTAGTCGTGCTCGGCCGCGTACAGCATCAGGTCGGCGCCCGTCTTCAGGTCGCCGTACTGGCACGTCGGCACCGGGCGCTCGAAGAAGGTGTTCGGCAGCCCACGCAGCACCTCCAGAAGATGCTCTCGCGCGGCGCGCAGCACATCGAGCATCTTCTTGGCGGACCTGATCTTCGCCAGGTCCGGAACGGGCGGACGCTCCCCTTCGGGAATGCTGATGCTGATGAGCCACCAGTCCTCGCAGAAGATGAGATGGGTGAGGACGGTGCGCAAGCTGCCAGCGCCGGGCGCAGCCGGCTCCTCCCAGCGTTTGCGCGGCACCCTGTCGGCATCCCTGAATACCGCGTCCGTTGTGCGCCCGATGGCTCTGATCGCCAGTTCCTTGGGGGTAGGCTTCACGTCGGTCCTCCGATCGTCAGTAGCCCGGCCACAGCGGCCAGGGAAGGCGCGGGCTCCGTCCGTACGCGGGTCCGTGGACAGGCACCCGTAGGTGGTCCGTCGACCCCGCGCTGGTGTCGGTGTACGCCTTCGGCGTCGGCGCGGAGCTCTGCCAGGTCGGGATGCCGGTGCCAGTGCGGCCCGCCCGCTGTGAGAAGGCCGGCCCGGCGCGGAACCAGTGCGGGTCCGGGGGCCCGGCGTCGGGATCCTCGCCGATCCCGTAGACCCAGCCGTCCTGGTCGCCGATGACGACCATCCCGTCCGCGACGGCCGGCGTGGAGTCGATGTCGGTGCCCTCGAACACCCACAGCGGCTTGCCGTCCTCCTCGTTGAGGCACCACAGCGAGCCGCTGTCCCGCACTCCGACGAGGATCGTGCCGTTAGCCACCACAGGCGAGGACCAGATGCGCGGTCCGAGCTTCCGCTGCCACACCGTTTCGCCTGTGCCGGACTTGAAGCAGTAGAGCAGTCCGTCCGCGCAACCTATGTAGACGCGGCGCAGCAACGGGTTGGCAGCGGCAGTGGCCCAGACTCCGCGAGGCAGATCCTTCGCCCACATCACCTTGCCGAGTCCCACGTCCACGCAACGGACCTTTCCGCGGTCCGGCGATGTGTTCCTGGTGTGGACGGAGTGATACACGCACCCTCCCATGTAGACGGGTGTCGGGTCGCCGTCGCCGCCGGTCGGGAGGATCCACATCGGCGCACCCGTCTGCGCGTTCAGGCAGTAGAGCATCCCGCCGCTGGAACCGATGATGATGGAATTCTCGGCGTAGCACGGGCTCGACTCGCAGCTCCACGCGGTCGGGGCATAGCGCCACACGATCGTGCCCGTGTCCGGGTTGAGGCAGTAGACCGAGTTGTCCTCTCCGCCGATGAAGAGCCGGCCGCGCACCAGGATAGGGTTCGAGTCAGTGTCCTGCCCTATCCGGGTCTCCCAGACCATCTTCCCGTCGAGGGTGTAGCAGTGGATCTTGTTGTCCCGACCGCCGTGGTAGATGCGCCCGCCGAGGAGCGAGATGCTGCCCTTGATGCTGTGGTGGTTACCGTAGTGCCAGACCTCGCGGCCGGTCTTCAGGTCGAGGCAGTACACGTAGGAGTCGGTTGAGCCGAAGTACACGCGCCCGTCATAGATGCACGGCTGGCCGGTCCAGCCGGTACCATACCAAGCCGTGCCAACCTTGACGCTTGGGTCCCCGCGCTGCTCGTACGGTCCCTCGATCTTCGTCTGAGTGCGGAAGCGCCACAGCAGCTTGGGGTGACGCGGCACGGGCCCGACGCCTGATCGGTTCCGCTCGGGGTTGCCCCGGAAGCAGGTGATGCGTTGCTGTTCGGGAGGCAGGCCCACGGGCGCGGTCGTCGCGGGCGACTCTGACTCGGCGGCTGGTAGCGATGGGCGGGCCGCCTTCGTCGAACCCGGCGCGCCCTTGTCCGGCTGGCGCGCTGGAGTCAGGGCTGGCAGCGTCGCCGGCAGCGCCCCAACCCAGACGCCGCCAAGCGCCAGCGCCCCGCCGGCCACCGCTGACAGAAGGGCGACCACTATCAGGTGAAAGCATCCGAAGCGGCTGCGCATCGGCCCTCGCCCGCGGCGATCAGTAATCGGCCCTCAAGTGCACACGCCCGGTGGGGTTCGCGATTCGCACCCACTCGCCCTTCGGGTCGAAGTCGGTGTGCGGCGCCCCGTTCACCGTGACCGCGCGCATCGGCTTACTCTCGGGGTGGCGCAGCCGGATGACGACTGCCGATGGCGCCCGTCGCTCGGGCACGTCGATGGTCGCATTGATGTGTCCGAAGGCCACGTGAGACTCCAGGCGGTAGCTGACGCGACCGAACCGTGTAGGCGCGTTTCGGACCGAGACCACGTTGCGGTCCTCGAGCCACCTGTCCGTCACGAACGGCGCCAGCCACAGCTCGTCGCCGCGCTCCTGTACGAGCATCATCCGGCTCTGGACGAGGAACCAGCCGGTTTCGTGGGTCTTGTTCCATGCGCCCATGTTGTGGAAGTGCTCCCAGAACGACAGGTTCTCGAGGTTGAGCAGGCTCGGGATCGCGTTGAAGTAGGACCTGATGAACGGCTTCACATCATCGCGAAGCGCGTAGGCCTCGGCGTTGCGCCCGTAATACGGCTGGACCTTCCCGAACCCGCCGCGGCCGAACCAGTCAGCCCGGTTGCCTGCCTCGTCGTAGTCGCCCATGCCGCTGAGCAGGAACCAGTAGTCTTCCAGCCGCTCGAGGCTCCAATCCGCCGCCGGCTCGCGCGGGTCAAGGACGCCCAGCGGGATCAGATGGTGCGGCCCTATCTCCACATCGCCCGCCCAGGTTCGGTTCCAGTCCTCCCCCGGGTAGGCCTCGGCGATGGGTCCCCAGCAATGCACCATCCCGGGCGCCCCGGGAATCCACGTGCCATCCTGGAGAGGTTGTACGGGTGTGCGAGCCTGGGCCCATCGGTATGCCCTGCGCAAGTCCTCGCGGAACGCGGCCGCGTCGGCACAGAGCCCCTCGGCGCCCGGCGCTCCCACATCGCGGAGCGCCGCCGACGCCTCCGCGAGGCCCGCGCAGTGTTGCCCCTCCATGAAGAACCTGTAGGCGTAAACGCCCCAATCCGCGACCACCCCGGGCGGGACCAGCCCGTACTCCGGCGGCCGCGGGCCGCCGGGCATTGTGTAGCTCCGCTGTCTCGCTATCCACTCGCACGCACGCGTTACCTCGGGCGCGACGGCGCGCAGCCACTGGTCGTCCCTTGCCCGTTCGTAGTGCTCTCCGAGAGTCCACAGGTGCCACCCGGTGCCCATGATCGTGTAGCCGGTCGTCAGGAAGCCGGCCGGGCTGTACCGTTGGATGAAGAAGTCCAGGGACCTGCGCGTGAAGTCGTCGTGGCCGAACAGGTCCATCCCGTGGATGATCGAGTTCGCCTCGCTCTCGAGCGGCCCATAGACAACCGAGGCGATCCAAGGCGCGATCCGGGCGCCGTCCGCCTCGTTGCGGGCCGCGATGAGGCAGTGGGCCTGCGACGCGCGGATGACGCTCGCGAGCAGTTTGTCCGGGACGTCGATGCTCATGCCGTCGGCCAGGGTGCGCTGCCAGTAGTCCTCGGTCGCTCGCCACAGCCCATCGGCCCACCATGCCGACACCTCCTGCGCGGTGGCGTCCCAGGTCGGCAGGTACACACACACGCCGCCCGAAGCCCCAGGCGGTAGCACGCCCCTGAACGTCAGCTCCCCATCCTCCGCTGTCATGGATAGCGGGGTGGGCCCGCGGCCGTCCGCCAGCGCGAGCACCGACTCGCCCACCTTCGCGATGGCGATAGCTCCGTCGCTGGTTATCGTGGCAGGCTGCCCCGCCGTGCGGTCGGCGAGGAACCCGAGCGACACGACCATTTCGCGCGGGTTGTTTGCTCGGTTCTCAGCCACGATCTCGGCGACGCAGACCGACCGTCCAGTCCACGAGACCGTACCGCTCGGGTTGTCGCCGATGGGCGCCACGTAGGTCCGCTGACGGTAGACCACTCCGTCCTCGGCCACCTCGCTGACAGGTGCGGGCACCCAACCCTCTGTGTGTCGAGTTTCCGCCGGCACCCCTGACGGGCCGAAGCGCGGCTGCATCTCCGCGCGGAGGTCAAGCGACGCCCCCGAGGAGTCGCCGGGGTCGGAGTGCAGGTTGAGCTCGATGGTGCCGTCGCGCTGCACGACCCGCTTCCGGTTCTCGCATGCGAGGGATAGGAGCGTGGGGCCGTTGTTCTGGACATCGTGGTGAACGCTCCGCAGCGCCCCCTCGAACGTCTGGTCCGGCAGCTCGCGCACGCGCTGGAGGACGGTCTGCTTGCTCGCGATCGCGGCGATGTACTGGTCCAAGTCCGGCGCCGGCGGGTCGGTTGCGACGAACAGCCCGAAGGAAGGCACCCAGACGCAGCCGCTCGCCAGAACATCCTCGACGGCGACCGAGCACTCCCCGGCAGGCAGAGCGAAGTGGAGGACCGTGCGATCGGCCTTCGAGAACCACGGCTTGCTGTACCGCACGGTCAGGTGCAACGGTTCGGCTAGGTCGAAGCTGACATGGTCCTGGCTGTCGGCCCCGCCACTCACCAAGGCCCCGCTGTACGGAGCCACGGTCCCCTGCCCCGACGCGCCCCTGACCCTCACCAGCAGGTCCGCGGCGGCCCATGTCGAGCGCGTGTACGCGTGCTGAGGGCCCACGCGCGTCGTCCCGGCCGCACGCAGCACCCAGCGCACCTTCCACGTGCCGCTTTGAAGGCCCGGCTCGTGGCGCGGGTCCAGGTCAACTGCCCAGCGGTCACCCTCGGGCACGATGGCGGCTGACGCATGGGCCCACTCGCCCTGCCACCACGACTGGCCGGTCCAGTACTCGAGGTGCGCGTCTTCCGGGCTCGGCGCAACGCCGCCCGCCGGGAACTCCAGCTCCACGCGCCGCAGCCATCGGCGTTCGACCCAGCGCAACCCTACGGTGGCCAGGCCGTGGACGGTGGAGAGGAAGTAACTCCCGTCGTCCGACGCACGGAGCGGCCTTTCGAGGAGCACGTCGTCTGGCAGGAACTCCTCGATGCGCGAGGCCCGGGCGCCGGTCGTCCGATGCGGGTCGGACTGCACGACCTCGGCGGAAGGAGCGACATCCACGCGTGTAGCGGCTGGCGCGGCGGGCCCGCGCGCTGTTGCCGACCTGACCAGCCGCGCCTCAGCCCAGTTAGCGCAGTCGCAGCAGAAGCCGTCTCCTGCATCCCCCGCCACGAGCATGAGCTCCTGAGCGCCGTCGCAGGACACGTCCACAGTGACCGGTGGGTCGGACTCGCGCCGGATTCCGCTCTCGAACTTGGTGTCCCCGTCGACGAGCACCTGGAATGTGACGGTCCCCGCGCACGCGCCCTGGTCCTGCCACTGCACGCCCACCTCGGCGAGGAAGCGCGAGTACTCACCATCGAGCTCGATGACGATCCGCCCCGGGGCGTGGCCGCCGAGCCCCTTCTCGTACACTCGGTCGCCGATGCGCATCGGGAGCGGCGCGAGGTCCGGCGCGTGGACGCAAGTGTCGATCCCGAGCACACCCCAGCCCTGGAAGTGGAAGACAATGCGGTCGAACGCGTCCGTGCTCAGGTACTCCACGCCTTCGTCAGCCACCGACACCACGCTCCCGCAAGCTAAGAACAGCGCCACCCAGGAATTGGGCCCGAACATATGCGCCACCAGCTTTCGACCTTCGCCGTCGCACGATCCGCGCGCCAGCCCGTGGCTGTTCGACCCCGCGTGGCGCAGCGCCTACCCGGCGCGTGCGCGATTCAGTGGCTTCGAGGCCAAGAGGAGGCTTGGTCTCATGATGGTGCGCGCGTTCAGGAGCTGAACGCTACGGGAGGGGAGTCGCCCGGGGCAGCATGCTCTCACCCATGAGCCAGGCGTCGACGTCGTGCGCTACGTCCCGACCTTCGGCGATCGCCCACACCACGAGCGACTGGCCGCGCCTCATGTCGCCGGCGGCGAAGACGCCCCCGACGCTGCTCATCTTCACGGGCCCGGTGCGGACGTTCCCTCGCTCATCGAGCTCAACGCCGAACTGGTCGAGCATCCCACCGCGCTCAGGATAGAGGAAGCCCATCGCGAGCAGCACGAGATCGGCCTGGATCTCGAACTCACTGTCCGGCACCTGCACCACGTTGGGTCGGCCGCCGGGCACGGGCTCCCACTCCACCTTCACGCAGCGCAGGGCGGCGACGCGACCGCGTTTCCCGATGAACTCCTTCGTCGAGACCGACCAGACGCGCTCGAGGCCTGCGTACTCCTCCGCTTCCTCATGGGAGCTGGAGACGCTGAGCGTGCCGGGCCACAGCGGCCAGGGACGCTGATCCGTGCGCGAGGGCGGCGGCTGCGGGAGGATCTCAAGCTGGGTCACTGACTTCGCCCCGCGGCGAACCGCGGTACCAATGCAGTCCGAGCCGGTGTCGCCGCCTCCGATCACGACCACGTCCTTGCCCCGCGCGTCCATGAGCTTCGCGTGCGGCACCAACTCGCCGGCGACGACCTTGTTCTCGCGCGTCAGGTAGTCCATCGCGCGGAAGATGCCCCCCAGGGTCCGGCCCGGGATCTCGAGCTCGCGGGCAACGCTCGATCCGCCACAAAGGACGATCGCGTCGTACGCTTCGCGCAGCTGATAGCACTGAACGACATCGGGTCTGCCGAGGGCGCCCCCCACCTCCGCGCAGGTGTGGAAGACGACGCCTTCGGCCTCGAGCAGGGCAAGACGTCGGTCGAGGTGCTCGCGCCCCAGCTTGAAGTTGGGAATCCCAAAGCTCAGTAGCCCCCCGATGCGCTCGGCGCGCTCGTAGACGGTCACGGAGTGCCCGGCCTTGTTTAGCTGGTGGGCCGCGGCGAGCCCGGATGGCCCTGACCCAACCACGGCCACGTTCTTGCCGGTTCGCGTCTGCGGCGGACGGGGCTTCACGAGCCCGGCCTCCCATGCATGGTCGATGATGGCGCACTCGATCTGCTTGATGGTCACAGGCGCCCAGTTGTACCCGAGGCAGCACGCCGCCTCACACGGTGCCGGACACACTCGACCGGTGATCTCCGGGAGGTTGTTGGTTGCGTGGAGCTGCGCGAGGGCGTCGGCCAAGTGCCCGCGGCTGAACAGCTCGTTCCAGATCGGGATTCGATTGCCGAGCGGGCATCCGAAGTCTCCGTGGCAGAAGGGTGTGCCGCAGTCCATGCAGCGCCCGGCCTGCTGCACCAGCTCCTCGGTCGCGAGCGGCGCGTTGACCTCGCGGAAGTCCTGGACGCGCTGGTCGAGCGCCCGGTACCCCGCGACCTTGCGATCATGCTTCAGGAAACCCCTTGGGTCAGCCATGCGCAGCACCGGCAAGAACGCCGCTCTCCTCATGCCGCCGCACGCGGATGCGTTCGGCGCGCTCCGCCAGCACGCGCTTGTATTCCCGCGGGAACACCTTGACAAACCGCGCGCCCGACGCGGGCCAGTCGGCCGAGACGCGCTGCCCGGGCCCACTGCCGGTAAGGTCGACATGCCTCGCGATGGTGCTCCCGAGCCACGCCACTTCGTCGGGATCGAGGACGGGCTCGAGGTCGACCATCTCGCGGTTGCACCTGACCTCGAAGTCGCCCTCCTCATCGAGGACGTAGGCGATGCCGCCCGACATGCCGGCAGCGAAGTTCCGTCCGGTACGACCGAGTATGACGACACGGCCGCCGGTCATGTACTCACAGCCGTGGTCGCCGACGCCTTCCACCACAGCCGTCGCTCCGCTGTTGCGCACACAGAAGCGCTCGCCCGCGAGGCCTCGGATGTAAGCCTCGCCCGAAGTTGCGCCGTACAGGGCCACGTTGCCGATGATGATGTTCTCTTCCGGGACAAAGCGCGATCCCGACGGCGGCTTGATGATGAGCCGCGCCCCCGAGAGGCCCTTCCCGAAGTGATCGTTCGCCTCACCCTCGATGGTGAGCGTCATCCCGCGAGGACAGAACGCCCCAAAGCTCTGCCCGGCCGAGCCGTGGAAGGTGAGCTTGATCGTGTCCTCCGGCAGCCCGCGGCCGCCCCATCGCTTGCTGATGCCGCTGCCCACGGTCGCGCCGGCCGTGCGGTCGACGTTACCGATCTCGAGCTCAGCCTCGACCTTCTCGGCTCGCTCGATCGCCGGCTCACAGATAGACAGCAAGACCCTGGTGTCAAACGACCTGTCCATTCCATGATCCTGCGGGTCCACGCAGCGTCGTGCCACGGTAGGCGGCGCCTGTGGTGGCGTTAGAATGGGCGCCAGGTCGAGGCCCTCGGCCTTCCAGTGCTTGATCGCGTCGCTTGTCTCCAGCAGGTCGCAGCGCCCAACCATATCGTCAACGCATCGGAAGCCGAGCGAGGCCATGATCTCCCTGATCTCCTCGGCGACGAAGTGCATGAAGTTCACAACATGCTCCGGCTTGCCGGGAAAGCACTTCCGCAGTTCGGGGTTCTGGGTCGCGATGCCGACGCTGCACGTGTCGAGGTGGCAGTTACGAAGCATCAGGCAGCCCATCGACACCAGTGCCGCGGATGCGAAGCCGAACTCCTCAGCCCCGAGGAGGCACGCGATCGCCACGTCGCGCCCGGTCTTCATCTGTCCGTCGCACTCGACGACGATCCGGCCGCGAAGGTCGTTCAGCACAAGGGTCTGCTGCGTCTCGGCTAGGCCAAGCTCCCAGGGGAGACCCGCGTGCTTGATCGAGCTGATGGGGCTGGCGCCCGTGCCGCCGTCGTAGCCCGAGATGAGCACCACGTCCGCGTGGCCCTTGCTCACACCCGCGGCTACGGTTCCCACTCCCACCTCAGCCACGAGCTTGACGTTGATCCTGGCCTCCGTGTTCGCGCACTTGAGGTCGTAGATGAGCTGGGCCAGGTCCTCGATGGAGTAGATGTCATGGTGCGGCGGAGGCGAGATAAGCTGCACGCCGGGCGTCGAGTGGCGCACCTTCGCGATCCAGTCGTAGACCTTGTGTCCCGGGAGCTGACCGCCCTCGCCTGGCTTGGCGCCCTGAGCCATCTTGATCTGCAGCTCCCGGGCGTTGACGAGGTACTCGCCCGTGACGCCGAACCGGCCGGAGGCGACCTGTTTGATCGCGCTGCACCCGGAGTCGCCGCTCGGCAACGGCCTGTACCGCTCGGGGTCCTCGCCCCCCTCGCCGCTGTTTGACCTGCCGCCGATCCGGTTCATCGCGATGGCCATCGTCTCGTGCGCTTCCTTGGAGATGGAGCCGAAGGACATCGCCCCTGTCTTGAAGCGCTTCACGATCTCGCTCGCCGGCTCCACTTGGTCCAGGGGTACCGGCGTGCATGCCTCGGACCGGAACCGGAACATGCCCCTCAGTGTCGATAGCCGCCGCGCCTGGTCGTTGATCAGGGCCGCATACTCGCGGTAGGCCTTCCTATCGCTGTGCCGCACCGCGTACTGCAGCTTCGCGATCGAGTCAGGCGTGAACAGGTGCCTCTCGCCGTCGCGCATCCACTGGTACAAGCCCCCAGTAGGAAGGGTCTCGGCGTCGACCGAGCGGTCGGAGTAAGCCGCCCGGTGCCTGCGAGCCGCCTCCTCGGCGATGATGTCGAGGCCGATGCCTTCGATCCGCGACGGCGTGCGCGTGAAGTACGCGTCCACCACATCGCGGTTCAGCCCGATGGCCTCGAAGATCTGCGCGCCCCGGTAGCTTTGCAGCGTCGAGATCCCCATCTTTGACATGACCTTGAGAACGCCCTTGGCCGCCGCTTTCGCATAGCGCGCACACGCCTCGTCGTAGGTGAGGTCGCCGAGGTACCCATCCGAGACCATCTCGTCGATCGTCGCAAGTGCCAGGTACGGGTTCACCGCGCCGGCTCCGTACCCGATGAGGAGCGAGAAGTGGTGCACCTCACGCGGCTCGCCGGACTCCACCACGAGCCCCACGCGCGTGCGGGTGCCCTCTCGGATCAAGTGGTGGTGAACGCCGGCGCAAGCCAGGAGGGCCGGGATCGGCATGTGGGCGGCGTCGGCCCCGCGATCGGACAGGATGATGATCTGCCTCTCGTCCTCGATCGCCTTCGAGACCTCGGCGCACACCCGGTCCATCGCCGCGCGGAGGCCCAGGGCGCCGGAGCCCGGCTCCACGAGGGTCGAGATCGTCGCGGCGCGGATGCCGGGAACGTCGAGCGCGCGGATCCTCTCCAGCTCCTCATCGGTGAGGATCGGCTGGTCCAGCACGAGCTGCCGGCAGTGCTCCGAGGTCTCCTGAAACAGGTCGCCCTCGGCTCCTAGATTCGAGCGGAGCGAGGTGACGATCTCCTCACGGATCGCGTCAAGCGGCGGATTCGTCACCTGCGCAAAGAGCTGTTTGAAGTAGTCGTACAGCAGCCTCGGCTGGTCCGAGAGGACCGCGAGCGGAGTGTCGTCGCCCATGCTGCCGACCGGCTCCTGGCCGTCCTCGGCCATCGGCGCGATGATCATGCGCAGATGCTCCAGCGTGTAGCCGAAGGTCTTCTGGAGCTTGAGCAGCTCGTCGGAGTCGGGCTGCGGACGGGGCCGGGCCGGCGGCAGGTCGCCCAGCCTAAGCCGCTGCTGCGCGAGCCACTGGCCGTACGGTCTGCGCCTACAGATATAGTCCTTGATCTCCTCGTCCTCGATGATGCGCCCCTCAGCCAGGTCCACGAGCAGCATCCGGCCCGGCTGTAAGCGGCCCTTCAGGACGACCCTCTCGGGCGCGATCGGCAGGACGCCGACTTCCGATGACATGATAACGACGTCGTCGTCGGTGACGACATAGCGGGCGGGCCGCAGCCCGTTGCGATCGAGGACGGCCCCGATCTGTGAGCCATCGGTGAAGGCGATCAGCGCGGGACCGTCCCAAGGCTCCATCAGCGACAGGTGGTACTCGTAGAAGGCCTTCTTGCACGCGGGCATGGTCTCGTGGTGCTCCCACGCCTCGGGGATGAGCATCATGACGGCGTGAGGCAGGCTGCGGCCGGTCTGCACCAGCAGCTCCAACGCGTTGTCGAATGTGGCGGAGTCGCTCTGCCCCTCGCGGAAGACCGGCAGTATATGCTGGATATCCTCGCCGAACAGCTCGCTCTGGAACAGGCTCTCTCGCGCCTTCATCCAGTTGATGTTGCCGCGCAGCGTGTTGATCTCGCCGTTGTGACACAGGTAGCGGTACGGATGCGCCAGGTCCCAGGTCGGAAACGTGTTCGTGCTGTAGCGCTGGTGCACCAGAACGAGAGCGGTATCCACGTCGGGATCGGCCAGATCAGGGTAGTAGACGGGGATCTGGGTGGCCAGAAGCTGGCCCTTGTAGCAGATCGTCTTGCTCGACATGCCGGCCACGTAGAACGAGCCGGGCAGCTTCAGTGTCATCTCGTCGACTGCGTTGGTTGCGACGTGCCGGGCCACGTACAGGCGCCGCTCGAAGGCGGCCCGGTCCGCGACACCGGGGCCCGGGCCCATGAAGGCCTGCCGCACGAAGGGTTCGCGGCTGCGGGCGATGCTGCCGAGCGGGCCGTTGTCGGTCGGGACGTCGCGCCAGCCCAGGAACACTTGCCCGGCCTGGCGGGCCGCACATTCCAGGGCCTCGCAGCACGCCGCGCGGTCGGCGTCGTCGCGCGGCAGGAAGACCATCGCAACGGCGTAGAGATCTGGCAGCGTGATGCCGACCCGACCCGCCTCGCGCGCCATGAACGCGTGAGGCATCTGGATCATCACGCCCGCGCCGTCCCCTGTGTTAACCTCGCTGCCGCTGGCCCCACGGTGCTCCAGCCTCTTGAGGATCTCGATGCCCTGGTCGATGAGATGGTGAGACCTAGTCCCGCGCATGTTGGCGATGAAGCCGACGCCGCACGCGTCGTGCTCGAAGTCCGGATCATAGAGGCTCGCGCGGGGCTCCTGACCGGAGCCGCAGAAGGCCTGTTTTCCCATTGGCTGGTACCTCGCTCGAACTGCTGGGGGCCCGCACTGCCACCGGGGGCCCACGTCTGCTCGACCGTGGCCGCGGCTCGGTCGCACCGGCTCCCCCACGCATCTCATAGATACCACGAGCCAGCGGAATAGGCAAGCATTTACCGGCAATAACCTGCCGTAATTGGCCGGTGCCGGTCTCAAGGAGTTCCTTCCTGTCGCCAGAAGCAAGCGCCGTCAGTCGGCTGACCGAGAGGATGGTGCGCTGTGAGGAGCGGGATCAGAGGGGCGCTGTGTTTGCTGGCGGCTCTGGCGACCTTGGAGACGGTGCGCCCCACAACGGCGCAGCCAGTCGGCGGGACAGCCGCTGAGTCCGGCCTTGTCGAGCGTCTAGCGCAGCTCGACAGGGCGCTCGCCGAGATCGAGACGCAGCAAGCGGAACTCGATCGGCAGAGGCAGGAGCTGGAGGCGCTGAAGGCCGACATCGCCGCGCTGAAGAGCGGCGGGGGCCCGAAGCCGGCAGGTGGGCGCGAGGATACCTGGGCGTACTCCGGCTTCGTGCAAGCTCAGTCGAGCTGGACCGACCGCGGGCAGGGCGGCCCGCAATACCAGGTTCGGCGCCTCTACAACGTGTTCACATACGGCTACGACGGCAGGGCCGCAGGCTGCCTGCTCCTCAACACCACCAACCAGGTGTTCCCGCTCGACGCGTGGGTGGAGACCACGCGTGGCGACGTGCGGTTCCGTTTGGGCCAGTTCATCCCCCCCACCGGCTATGACACGCAGCGCTCGCCGTCGCTCCGCCACGCGCACGAGTACTCAACCGCATACTCCCGCCTGTTCCCGGGCATCTACGACCAAGGCTTCATGGTCTACACCGCGCCACGTAACCCCGGGGCCGGTGTGCTTAAGCTGTCCATCAGCAACGGCGCCGGGCCCAACGTTGCCGACAGCAACGCCGCGAAGGACGTGGTGTTCCACTACTCACAGCCGTTCGCGGGCGCAAGGGGCAAGGTCCACGTGACCGGCGCGTGGGGGCTCTCGACCGTCACGTACCCGAACGCCAACCCGGTGACCAGCCCCAAGTCCCTCGTCTCCACGGGCATCGGATACGCGAGCGGCAAGTGGGACACCCAGGCTGAGGCGGTCTTCGGACAGGCATACGGCAACGATGTGCTGGGTGGCTACGCGGAGACGGCCTACACGACCGGCAAGCACACACTGTACGGCCGTTACGAGTACTACGCCCCCTCGACGGCCAACCCTGGCACCCTCCACAGCGGGCCGATCGTCGGGTATGAGTACGCCTTGGGCTCGCGGGACAAGCTCAGCTTGGAGGCCGCAATGATCGTGGACCGCCTCACCTCGTTCCGCGACGGACGCGTCACCTTGCGCTGGCAGGCGGAGTGGTAGGGGCGGCGCCCTCCCGCCCGCCGCACGCGCATCAAGATGCCTCGAAACGAACCCGGAGGGGTGGAACACTAATAGAGTGAATGAGTCAGTTACTATCGCGGCGGGAGTGAGGGGGTGAAGACGACAGCAGGCACCCGCACCGGTTGTGCGTCTCCCGAAGGGAGAGTGGTTGGGTTGAGAGGAGTCGGAGTACCCCCCCCGAACGTGCGTTTGTACCCTAGCGGTCATGCTCTTGGCTGTCCCCGTTTCGGGCGTCTTGGGCGATCCGGCGCTCGAGGCTGGCTTGTACGCGTACACTGAGTGGCATCCGATCGGGCAAGCGGTGTCGGGGCTGAGCGGACCTGTTCAGTTCCGGGTCCGGCTGCCATATAGCACCATGCCGGCTCCGTGGGCGGTGTTCGCGGTGCACACGACCGATCCTGAGAACCCGTGGCGCGTTGAGGGCGCCCCGGTCACCGAGTCCTTCTCGCCCCACGAGTGGATCTACTACAGCCCGCAGTTCGACACGGTCCCGACCAGGGACGGGAACTGGGACGCGTGGTGTCAGGTCATCTACGCGGAGACCCCGGGCGGCGGCGAGCCGGACGGAGCCATAGGCCCTGGCGACGGCGAGCTGGCGGCCGCGGGAGCGGCAGCCCCGGCCGCGTGGAATCCCCCGCCTTACGGCTGGCCGGAGGGCTTCCCGTGCCCCGACAACGGGCAGAACGACCTCTTCTGCGGGCCGACGGGCTTCGTCGCGAAGAACCTGACCGTCGACGACCTGGACGTTCCCGGCCTCCTACAGACCAGGATGTTTGTCGGAGCGGAGGAGCCGCCGCCATCCCCCGTCAACTGGACTGCGGACCTGGCTGACGGCATTGAGCTCGCGGACAACCCGGCGGGCGTGTCTGTGGAGTTCCGCCTGGTGCCGCTGGCCGCGTCGACCGGCCAGCAGGACGACACCTCGGTGGGCTCTGCGCCAGGGTCGATTGGCGGAGTGGTCCCCGGTGGCGGTACCGGCCTCTACTACGTCGACGCCAGCGCCGAGGAGTTTCTGACCGGCGATAGTGCACAGTGGCTGTCTTCTGCGCTGGCTGTCACGGACGTGGCTCCGTACTTCGTGGACGTCACTGCGGCCCGGACAGGCGATGTACATGCCTCGGTGACGACCACCGACACTGCCGGCGCCGGCCCTCTGCTCGGGCACTGCTACGTCGTAACTCGCCCCGGGGACCATCTCATGCTCGAGTACGACGGCTCCACCCCCTCGGCGTCGAGTGCCACGACGAACGAGCAGGTTCCGCTGATATGGTTCAGGTACGCCGGGGACTACGCGATCGCCGCGAGCTATCAGGACGACAAGCCCGGCATGCACGCAGGGCAGCACCAGTGGGCTTCTCCGGCGGCTGGTACCGTCCACGTCCCCGGGGGTGAGTTCTTCGCCGACAACGCGGAAGACCTTGCGGCATACTGGCTTGAGGTCGCCAGCTACCTCGACGGCCTGACAGCCTGGATCGCGGCGGGCGTACGGCAGGATAGTACCGCGTTTGGCCCGGGCTTCTACTCGCCTCGGTACCCGCGCCCAGGCGGGGCCATCCTGGAGGTCTCGGCGGCGGAGTTCCTGTCCGCTCTGGACGAGGACGAGGTGCTGTACCACGCCGGGCACGGCAGCACCGCTCACGTAGAGCTGCACCGGACGCCTGACGACGTCGACCTGTACGCGTCCGACATCGTTGACAGGTTCCCCAACGGCGGCATGGAGCAAGCCCGCTTCGTGCAGATCGCGTCATGCTACAGCTACTCATCCGACGGTAGCCCGTCTGTCTGTGCTGCCATCACGGCGGCCGGGGCGCAGGCGGTGTTCGGCTACAATGCCGAGACCTGGCCCCTGTACGCCGCCATCGCCGAGAAGCGCCTGTGGGACTACCTGGTGCTCGGGTGGCCGGCGAATGACAACACAGCGCGCCAAGTCATGGCGGAGCTGGAGGCCGCAGGGTGGGACCCAACCTCGGCCGGCTGGAGAGACAAGGACAGCACGCCGTACGAGGACGAGCATTTCGTGCTCGTGGGCAGTGCGTACATAGTGCCTGCCCTGACCTTCTGAGAGGAGGCGGACGCAATGCGAAGCAATGTACCGGGTCTCGTGGCGCTTGCGCTGCTGGGATGGTGTGTCATCCTCCCCGCAGCCGCTGAGCTCTCGGAGGGTCAGGCGGCTTCCCTGATTCTGGAGAAGACCGGCTTTTCGGTTGAGGGCCTGCATGCGTCGCGCACAGAGCGACCCGACGGCGATGTGGTGCTCACGTTCCGAACCAACCCAACCGGCGGTCCGGGGTCCAGTTACTACGTCAACGCGACTAGCGGCACCATTCTCGGGTGGTCCGCCCTGCCACAGTCGGAGCACAGTGAGAGCGCGCCCAGCGAGGACAAGGCAAGGGGTGTCGCGCTCGCGACTGCACGGAAGGTGCTCGGCCCCGAGGCGGACTCGCTCCTGTGGCGCGTGTCGGGCGGCCGACACGGATCTTCCCTGACACTGGATGGCAAGGCGCCCGTGGCCGGAGATCCGCCTCGTCGCGGCCTGACCCCGGAGGCGTCGGTCACGGTGTTCGGCGACGGGTCCATCCTCACGTACAGCCAGTACGTCCCGACCGACGCAGACAGTGTCCCCCTTCGGGTGAGCGTCTCGCGGGAGAGGGCAGTCGAGATCGCGAGCGAGGCGGACAGCGGGCCCGAGAAGGATCTGATCTACGCGACGCTTGAGCAGCGCAGAGGCAAGGTCTGGTGGGAGGTCCAGCTGGGCGACGGGGACGTGCAGCTTCGCGGAGCCCACCCGTCGACCCTGCGGTTCCCGAGCGTGAGGTTCACCATCGATGCGCAGACGGGGAAGATCCTAGAGGTCGCGCATGCGGCGTCCGAACGCGGGGAGCCCCGACAGCAAGCCGCCGGCTCGCCAACAGGCCCAGCCAGGTCGCATACGCCGTGGCCCGCCGTCACGGGAGCAGTCCTCCTGTGTATGGCGGCGGTTGGCGTGGTAGTCGTTGCCCGAAGGCGCGTGGCCGTTTCACGGTAGAAGGAAGCCAAGCAGGCGGGGCCCCGGCCCCGCCTGCCGGCGCCGGTAGTAGCCGTGTCGTCCATGCGCCCTTCGTCACGCTCGCCTTCCCGTGGCTCAGGCTCGCGGCTCAGGGCTGACGGGGTGGCCCGGTGACAAAGGCCCTAGCTCTCCGCCTCCGGGCTCTCCTCCGTCGTCGGCTCGCTTGGCGACACGAGCGCGAGGATGACTTGCCAGCCGTTGGGCGTCTTGATGCACAGGAGCTCGCAGTCGCCTACGGAGCTGCCCTTGACGACCGTCACGGAGATGCGGGCCAGGCCGTTGAGGATCGTGCTGCGAACCCGGGCCGGGGTCAGCCCGAGCGGGTCGCCGGGCACGGGGAAGTCCTTCGGCTCCACGAACGACAGCCGGCCGCCTGACCCTCCGTCGAAGACGAAGAACGGCGCCTTCACGACCTCGCATTCGGCCGGGCCGGTCGTCGTCATCGCGTCGCAGAACGCCTGCGCCACTGCGGCGAGCGCGTCCTTGTCGGGGCGCCGGGTCGACTCGTCCGCGGGCTCATCGGGCGGAGGCGCGGGCGCCACGGCAAGGGAGTGGACGACCCAAAAGTCCAGCGGCTTTGACATCACCGCGAACCCCGAGGCGGTCTCGCCCGGCTTCTCCTTCCAGCCGAACGTGAAATCCGCCAGGGCCACCTTGCCGAGCACACGCAGCTCCAGGTTCACCAGCACGGCCTCGCCGCCGCCGACCGTCGCAAGGTCCTGCGATGACTCGATGGGCACAACCGCGGGGTGGGGGCCGCCAAGGACGATGATCAGGGGGTAGGTTAGCTTGTCGAACGCCACAATGCCGCCCTCGTTCGTGAGGTGCAGCACAAGGCTGGCGACGAGCTTCTCGACCTGCCGCTGGTCGCTCTCTTCCGTGGTGGCGGTCGGCGTGTCGCCGGCCATCGCACCGTCATGCCCGGGGTCGGCCAAGACGGCGCTCGCTGAGACCGCCAGTGCGGCGGCCACGAACGCCGTCCGCCACCGCACGCCGCTGGTAGGCTTGCTCATGTGTGAGCCCTCCCTCATCGAGAGTAGAGACACGCCCCAGACCGTTGGGTTACCCGCCGCGTTGCCGGTTTCAGACGGGCACGGGCCGGGGCCTCACGATCGCCGGCGCGCGCACACCTCCGAACAGCCGCATCACGTCCGCCCATGAGTGTCCCAGGAAGTGGGCCGGTGGCGGGTCATCGGTGCCCCACCGGTCCAGGTACTCCCCGACGAGCTCAGTCACCGCGCCGTCGAACCGCCCTTTGCAGGACCCGTGCGCCCACTGGCGTCCATCGAACCGACGCAGGTCCCCGTTGAACGCCTCACCGATGTGATACAGCTCGTGGAACACAGTATGGAGCTTCCGCTGGCGCGGCAGGTTGAAGTACCGAGGGTACAGGAAGTACATCACGTACAGGGCGTCACCGGCCGGCAGCTTGAGCCGCGGCATCCGGTAGGCCCGGCGTCCGTGCTGCATCACGTCAACGCCGCCCTCGAACCTCATCGGCACGATGAAGGCGTAGGTGCCCGCCTTCGACCTGGACTTCGCTCGCGAAAGGGAGAAGGCCAGCCTGTCGGGATCGATGTGGGAGAGTGCGGGCACCTTGGCCGCGACGTCGCCGATCAGGGAGCGCATCAGGCCGACGAGCTGCAGGCCCTCGGCCTCGCGGACGGCCTCGACCTTGCGCACGCATCCTCCAACGGCCGGCGCTGCGGGGGCGGCGAAGGGCCAGCCCAGGTCCAGCGTGAGCTGGACCGCTGAGCCCGTGGGCGGCCGCCGGTCCCGCCGACTAGAGGAAGCGACGCACGACCATTGCATCATACACGCGCCTCATTGCTATCTCGATGCTGGCCTCGACCAGGGAGCAGCCTCGCTCGCTCGCGGTCTGCTCGGCTTCCGACAGCGCGCACTCGATCCGGTCACTGATGATCTGGAACACGCTTTCGCGGCTGATTCTGGCGGCTGAGAGCGACTTCGAGTACTCCTCCATCGACGCGATCACACCGCCGGAGTTGGCGATGATGTCCGGTATTACCTTGATCCCGCGTTCGTCCAAGTCGTCCACGGCGGATGCCGCGACGGGCATGTTGGCCCCTTCGACGATCGCCCTGCAGCCCAGCGTGGCCGCGTTCTCGTGGGTGATGCACTTCGCGACGGCGGCGGGGATGAACACGTCTACGTCGACCGTCAGCAGAGCCGCGTTGTCGATGACGTGAGGAGCGGGGAAGCCGAAGACGCTACCTGTCTGCTGAACGTGCTGCGCCAGGCCATCTACGTCGATCCCGTTGGGGTCGTAGATGCCCCCGAACGCGTCGGCTACGGCGACCACGCGAACGCCGTGCTGCGCGAGGAAAAGGGCCGCATAGGAGCCCACATTGCCGAAGCCCTGGAGCGAGATCCGACAGTCGCCGGGGTCGCGCCGCTGTTGGCGGAAGAGCCGCAGGACGGCCTGTGACACGCTCCAACCCGTCGCCTCGCGCCGCCCCGGCAGCCAGCCCTGAACGCCCTCCGGCTTGCCGGTCACCGTTGCGGGGTCCAGGGTCTCGTTGAAGATCATCGCCATGTGATCGGGCGATGTGCCCATGTCCGGCGCCGGGATGTACTCATGCCGGAGTAGCACGTGCCTCAGACGCCGCGCGTAGCGGGAAACCACCGCCAGCGACACGTCCTTTTCGAACTCCAGGTCTCGCACGTTGTAGTCACGACCACAGCGCTCGTAGACCCCGGGCCACTCGATGCGGACGCCGGTCTTGCCGCCGCCGAACTCCACTCCCACGACCGCGCTCTTGAGCGTCATCAGCCGAGCCAGTTCGAGCGTCTCGTGGAGGTCGACGTCGCCAGCCAGGCGTACTCCGCCCTTGTAGGGGCCCATCGCCATGTTGTGTAGGGCCGTTACGCCCCAGAAGATGAGGACACCGTGACCGAACGGAACGGAAAGGCGGAACGCGCGGACCTCCGCGGGAGCGGCGAGCTCCCTGACGGCGGCGTCCGAGAGTCCTAGTCGGCGGCCGGCCCGGGTCATCAGGACCGTCGACCGCGTCTGCGGCAGGGGGCTGTGCAGAACGGCCTCTACGAGAGACGTAGACGGCCCGACGGCATAGTTGGGCATGCAGAAGACTCCCGGCTAGTCCGGGCTCGCCGGCCGCTGGGCCGGGGGGCTCGGTCGCTGCCCGCTTTTTCGACGCGCCCCCCGCCCGGGCCTTCGTCGGCTCCGGCCGGACGGTGGCGCGTTACGCGCCGGGGGCTGCGCCTCGTTCCCGCTCTGAGCGGGGCTGGGCGGCTTCTCGCTCCTTACCTCCGCCCCGCTTGCTTGCCTCTTGCGCGGCGCACCCCCAGGCCGGCCTCGTCCGCGCTTGGCGCCACGCCTTCGACCGGCCGACCTTGACGGCCGGGCCGGCCGCGCCGACTGCTGCCCAGACGCCGCCTCGGGTGCATCGACGCCGGTGGCGGGGGCCTTGGTCGGTGATTCAGCCTTGAGTGCGGCCCCGCCTCTCTTATCCCTCATGTGGACGCTCAGGCCGTCCCCGGGTCGTCGAGACGCTCCGCCTCGACCTCTCGGCTCCGCCCTCCGAGCGACCTTGCGCGCTTCCTCGTTCGCGATGGCTTCCTGGTCAGGAGGCGTGCCCGGCTGCCGTCCGCACAGGAACTGGCGCCTCACCTCGACAGCCTCCGAACAGGCCTCGCAACGAAGCGAGGTGATCTCTTTCCAGATCTTGCGACACCAAACCATGTGCTTGAACCTGCTTCCGCCCGCCCGCTTACGCCCATTATACAGCCGGCCTGGCGCGCATCCTGCCGCCGGTCACCCGGCGGCGATCACGTCGGCGAGCTCAGACCTCAGCTTGGAGGCTGCCGCCGCGGCGCAACGCGGGTAGTCGCAAGGCTCCGCCGAATCGTCGTCTTCCCAGGCATAGAGGATGCCCCGGGAGGAGTTCACAATGGCCCCGAGACCGTCCGCACCGAACGCGGGACGCAGTAGAGCCGGGTCCCCGCCCTGCGCGCCCACGCCCGGGACCAGCAGGATAGCCTGGGGCATACGATCGCGCAGCATGGCGACGTCCGCCGGGTGCGTTGCACCTACCACCGCTCCGACGGACGATCGGCCGCACGCTCCGACTCGACCGCCTCCCCAGGCGGCCACCAGGTCGGCCACCGCCTCGCACAGCCGGCGGCCGTCAGCGAGGCGAAGGTCCTGCAGATCGGATGCGCCTTTGTTCGAGGTCTTCACGAGAATGAACAACCCCGTGCCGTGGCGGTCACACGCGGCCAGGAAGGGCTCCACCGAATCGCCGCCCAGGTACGGGTTCACCGTGATCGCATCGACGCCTCCCAGCGGCCCTTCGGGCGACAGAAGCTCGGCGTACGCCCTCGCCGTGGAGCCGATGTCACCGCGCTTCGCGTCGAGAATGACCGGCAACCCCCGGGCGCGCGCTGCCGAGCAGACCTCCGCCAGCGCGACCCAGCCGTCGGAGCCGAGGCACTCGAAGAACGCGACTTGGGGCTTGACCGCGCACGCGAACGGCGCTGTGGCTTCGATGATACCGCGGCAGAAGCCCCGGTACGCCGCTACCGCGTCACATGCGGCGAACTCCGGGATTCCGCGGATCCGCGCGAGGTCGGGATCGATGCCCACGACGACGCGCGAGTCGGTGGCGATCATCCGCTCTGTTAGGCGGTCGGGGAAGGGGCTGATCACTGGCTCTCCTGGGTCGGTGGCCCTTCCCGCTCAACCGATAGGCCTTCCGACCTCAGCAGCTCGGTCAGCACGGGCAGGTCCTGGCGCACGGTCTCCCATAGGATGTCATAGCGAACGTGCATGTAGTCGTGCACTACCTTGTGGCGCATCCCTACGATCGCCGCCCACGGGACGTTCAGGTGCAGCGCCCTGGTCTCGGACGAGACCAGCCTAGCCGCCTCGCCAATGGTCTGTACGATGTGAGCCAGTGCGAGACGCAGCACCTCATCCGCATCGTAGTCCGCCCTGCTCAGGTTCTCAGTAAGCGAGATGGCCTTCTGGGACGCCTCGAGCATGTGCTCCAGATACATCCCATCACTGCGGCGACTCATACTCTACCTCAGCTTCAGCGAGCACCGCGTCCCGGATCAGGCGATTCAGGCAGCCCGGGGTGGCCAGGTCGACCACTCGGCCTGCGAACGCACTCGAAAGCTCCTGCTCGATCACATGGAGCCTGAGCAGCCCCGGCGTGCGCCCTGGCTCGAACTCCGCAAGCACATCCACATCACTGGCGGGCCCGAAGTCGCTCCTCAGAGCGGACCCGAACAGCGAGAGGCGGCAGATGCCGTGCTGTTCGCACGCACGGGACAACTGGCGGCGGTCGATGGTCACACTGCTTGGCATCCGGACACTCCCCTCATATCACCGCGTACTGCGCCGTCGGAGCGGGGATCGGCGGGCTCGCGGTGAGCCCTTGAAGACTGGCATGGTAGTCCTGGATCGCCGAGAGCCTTGGCGCTCCGATTCTGAGCGCCTCGATGGCCGACACGCACGCCATCGCGCCGGACAGCGTCCCCACCATTGTAACCTCATACTGAATGGCCGCCATCCGAAGGCGGGACTGGTCTTCGGCCGTCTCTGAACCGGAGGGCGTGGTGATGATCAGGTCCACCTCGCCGTTCTCCACCGCGGTCATGATGTTCGGCTCGGGGCTGGAGGCGCGCCCGATCTCCCGTGCGGGGATGCCGCAACGCTGCAGCACCCGCTCGGTGCCTGCGGTGGCGACGATGTCGAAGCCCAGGTCGCGCAACCTGCCGGCCAGCAGGGTGATGGCGCGCTTGTCCGCGTTCTTCACCGAGATGAAGGCCGTGCCGCGAATCGGCAGACGGTGGCCCGCCGCGATGTACGCCTTCGCGTATGCGAGCCCGAACTCCCGGTCGATCCCCATGACTTCTCCGGTCGAGCGCATCTCCGGTCCGAGCACCGGATCGACGCCGGCGAGCTTGTTGAAGGGGAACACGGGGCACTTCACCGCCGTGTAGGGAAGCTCCACCTCCTCCGTGAAGCCGAGCTCGAGCAGCGTCTTCCCCGCCATCACACGGGCCGCCAGCTTGGCGAGCGGCACGCCGATGGCCTTAGACACGTAGGGCACCGTCCGGGATGCGCGGGGGTTAACCTCGAGCACGTACAGGGTCTCGTTCTTCATCGCGTACTGGATGTTGAGGAGGCCGACGACCTCAAGCTCCTCCGCGAGGGCGTGCGTCGCCTCGCGGATCTGCTGGACCTCAGCGTCGGTGAGGCTGTACGGCGGGAGCACGCATGCGGAATCGCCCGAGTGGATCCCCGCCTCCTCGATGTGCTCCATGATCCCGCCAATCACGACACGCTGGCCGTCGGAGATAGCGTCCACGTCGATCTCGATAGCGTCCTCGAGGAACCTGTCTACAAGGACCGGGCGTTCCTCTGAGGCATCGACCGCCTCCTGCATGTATGTCTCGAGGTCCTCGCGGTCGTGCACAATGACCATCGCGCGCCCGCCAAGGACGAACGACGGCCTGACGACCACGGGGTAGCCGATCCGCTCAGCGGTCTCGACCGCCTCGGCAAGGTTGGTCACCGTGTCGTTCGCGGGTTGCTTCAGTCCCAGCTTCTGCAGAAGCTCCCGGAACTTCTTGCGGTCCTCCGCGCGCTCGATAGCGTCCACGCTTGTGCCGATGATGGGCACGCCGGCGTCGGCGAGGGGCCGAGCGAGATTGAGGGGCGTCTGGCCGCCGAACTGCACGATCACCCCGACGGGATCCTCCTTCGCGATGATCTCAAGCACGTGCTCCTTCGTGAGCGGCTCGAAGTACAGCTTGTCGGAGGTGTCGTAGTCGGTGGAGACGGTCTCCGGGTTCGAGTTCACCATGATGGTCTCGAAGCCGTCTTCCTTGAGCGCGAAGGCCGCGTGGCAGCAGCAGTAGTCGAACTCGATCCCCTGCCCTATCCGGTTCGGCCCCGACCCCAGGATGACGATCGACGGCTTGTCGCTCCGCCTGAGCTCGCACTCGCGCTCGTAGGTCGAGTAGTAGTAGGGGGTGTACGCTACGAACTCGGCGGCGCAAGTGTCCACGAGCTTCAGGGTCGGGACGATCTTGAGCTCGTGACGGGCGCGGCGCACCTCGTCCTGATCCAGGCCGATGACGGCGCCGATCTGCGAGTCCGAGAAGCCGAGCTCCTTGGCTCGCCTGAGGGTATCGGCCGAGGCGACGTCGGCTCTGCCGCCGTTGAGCTGGAGCCTGAGCTGGCTCGCCTCAACCATCAGGCGCTGCTCGAAGTCGACGATGTCCCGGATGTTCTCGATAAACCACGGGTCGATCCCCGACAGTCGGAACATCACCTCGGTGGGCATCCCGCGCCTGATCGCCTCTCGCAGGTAGAACAGCCGGTCCGGGTTCGGCCGACTCAGCCCGCACTCAACCTCCTTCACCGAGAGGGCGACCCAACGAGCGTCCCAAGCCGGGTCGCAGCCGAGCCCGGTGCGGCCATGCTCGAGAGAGCGAAGACCTTTCTGTAGGGCCTCCTTGAAGGTGCGACCGATCGCCATCGCCTCGCCCACGGACTTCATCTGTGTCCCCAGGGTGGTGTCCGCGCCCTGGAACTTCTCGAAGGCCCAGCGCGGGATCTTCACGACACAGTAGTCGATCGTGGGCTCGAAGCTGGCCGGCGTCTCGCGCGTGATGTCGTTCTGGACCTCGTCGAGCCTGTAACCGACGGCGAGCTTGGCGGCTATCTTCGCGATCGGGAAGCCCGTGGCTTTGGACGCCAGAGCTGAGCTCCGGGATACGCGCGGGTTCATCTCGATGATAACCATCCGCCCGTCCTCGGGGTTGACGGCCCACTGGATGTTGGAGCCCCCGGTCTCGACTCCGATCTCGCGAATGACCTTGATCGACGCGTCGCGCATCCGCTGGTACTCGCGGTCCGTGAGTGTCTGCGCGGGGGCGACGGTGATCGAGTCACCAGTGTGAACGCCCATCGGGTCGAAGTTCTCGATCGAGCAGATGATGACGACGTTGTCCGCCGTATCGCGCATCACCTCGAGCTCGTACTCCTTCCACCCGATGACCGACTCCTCTATGAGCACCTCGTTGAAGGGCGAGACTTGCAGCCCGTGGGCCACGATCCTCCGCAGCTCATCGAAGTCGTTCGCTATCCCGGCGCCAGTGCCGCCGAGCGTCGACGACGGACGGATGATGAGCGGGAAGCCGACCTCCTCCGCGATCTGGTTCGCGCCCCGCATGTTGTAGGCGAGCCCGCTGCGCGGCGTCTCGAAGCCCGCCGCACGCATGGCGTCCTTGAAGAGCTCGCGGTCCTCGGCCTTCTTGATGGCCTTACGCTTGGCGCCGATCAGCTCGACGTTGTACCGGGCCAGTACCCCCGACTCGGCGAGCTGGACCGCGACATTCAGCCCCGTCTGTCCGCCGAGAGTCGGCAGCAGAACGTTCGGCCTCTCGGCCGCGATGATCTGCTCAACCGTTCGCGCGGTGATGGGTTCTATGTACGTGCGATCGGCCATCTCAGGGTCGGTCATGATGGTGGCCGGGTTGGAGTTGACGAGAACGACCTCGTAGCCTTCCTCCCGGAGTGCCTTGCATGCTTGGGTGCCGGAGTAGTCGAACTCACACGCCTGACCGATGACGATCGGGCCTGAGCCGATTATCAGGACCTTGCGGATGTCATTGCGTCTCGGCATACGTCAGCTCCCCGGCCTACCGTCGCCCGAGCATGTCGCGCACGAAGTCGCGGAATAGGTAGTCGGCGTCATGTGGCCCCGGAGATGCCTCCGGGTGGTACTGCACACTGAACACTGGCAGCACCTCGTGTCTCAGCCCCTCGCAGGTGTCGTCGTTCAGGTTCACGTGAGTCATCTGCAGCCCCGCGTCGTACACAGTCGAGGCGTCGACCGCGAAGCCGTGGTTCTGCGCGGTGATCTCCACGGCGCCGGTGCTCAGGTTCTTCACGGGCTGATTGCCGCCCCGGTGGCCGAACTTGAGCTTATAGGTGACTCCGCCGGCCGCCAGACCGAGGATCTGATGGCCGAGGCATATCCCGAAGACGGGAACGCGGCTCATCAGCTCGCGAACCGAGCGGACAACGTACTCCACCGGCTCGGGATCGCCCGGACCGTTCGAGACGAACAGGCCGTCGGGCTCGAGGCGCAGTATCTCGCCCGCCGTCGCGGTGGCGGGGACGACCGTCACGCGCAGGCCGTACTCGCAGAGGCGGCGGAGGATGTTGTACTTGATACCGCAGTCGATGGCGACGACGTGTAGCGCCACCGGGGACCTTGTGACGGGAGGCGGGACCAGTGGGTCCCGGGGCTCCTCGCCGAACAGCGGGACGTCGCGGTCGAACCTGATCCGGCGCTGATCCGACCCTGCCGTCGCCGGGTCCGATTCCCACGTGTAGCGCTTGTCGCAGGTGACGTTGCGAACCAGGTCCCTGCCCAACATCGATGGCGATGCCAGCGCGGCCATCACAAGCCGCTCGTGGTCGGCCTCCTCGGTGGTGATGACGCCGCGCCTGGCTCCGTGCGTCCTGATGTGCTTGGTGAGCATCCTGGTGTCGAGGCCCTCGATGCCGATGATGCCCTGCTGCGCCAGATAGTCCTCCAGGCTGGTGTCGGCGCGCCAATTGCTGTAGGTCCGGCTGCGCTCCTTCACCACGAAGCCCTCGACAAACGACCTCCGCGACTCCCAGTCCTCGCCGGTGATGCCGTAGTTGCCGATCAGCGGGTACGTCATTGTGACCACCTGCCCCGCGTACGACGGGTCTGTTAGGATCTCCTGGTAGCCGGTCATCGACGTGTTGAAGACGACCTCGCCGACCCGGGTTCCGGTGGCCCCGAACCCGCGACCCTCGAACACCAGCCCATCCTCAAGAGCCAGGTATGCTTTCACCTACGTTCCCTCCGACATGCTCTCGTGGAGCAGCACGGCCTTCGCAACCGCGCGCGCCTCAACCGCGCGCAAAGCGGCCTCGGGCTCCTCGAAGGAGAAGCGGCCGTCGATCATCGCCGCGAACGAAGCCTGGTTGGTCTCGGCCAGGGCCAGCGCCTGAAGCAGGTGCCTTATGTCGCTGACCCAGACTCCCTGGAGCCTCACGTTCCGGCGAGCGATGTCATGGAAGAAGTCGATCTCAAGCCCGCCCCGGGGCTCCGCCACGCCGCACGAGACATAGGCCCCGCCCGCCCGCACCCACTTGAGCCCTTCGGCCACCGCGTCTTGCGCCCCCGTGGCCTCGTAGACGACATCCGCTCCCTCGCCCTCCGTCAGTTCCAGCACCTGGTCGAGACGATCGGCCGGGCTCGTCTCGTTCCGGTTGATCGTGTGCGTCGCCCCTAGGCCTGCGCACATCGCAAGCCTCTTGGGTGAGCCGCCCACCACGACGATCGCCGCGGCACCGGCCGCCTTCGCGAACACGACACAGTAGGCGCCGAGGGGGCCGGGGCCCTGGATCACCACGGTGCCGCCGGGCTCGGGCCTGACCTCGTCGAAGCAGTGCGCCGCGGTCGCCCCCGAACACGCGGCGGTGACCGCCACTTCGGGCACCAGGTCATCTGAGATGACCACCGACTGAACGTCCGCTGTCAGCAGGACGTGGGTCGCGTAGCACCCGAACAGGTGAGGCGGCTCCTTGCAGGAGCGCGTGATGCCGTATGCCCAGCGATGGGGGCAGAGCCCGGGCTGTCCGTGCACCAGGCAAGTTCGGCACCTCATGCAGCTCACACCGCGGTTGAAGGCCAGCCGGTCGCCTTCCGCGATGCGCACGCCGTTCACGTCCACGGCCGAGCCGCCCACCGACTCGACCCGGCCGACGCCCTCGTGCCCGAGAATGAGCGGCAGCGGCACGCGGGGGTCGAGCCCCCGCCACTGGTGTACATCGGACCCGCAGACGCCCGAGGCCTCCAGTCTGAGCAGCACCTCTCGGGGCCCGAGCGCTGGCAGCGGGTACTCCTTGTCCCGGAGCGGCTCACCGAAGGCGGTCAACACGTGCGCGCGCGCCCGGGACATCAGGACACCTCCCCGGCGAGCGGCACGAGCCGCCCGGCCCGATCCCGCAGCCACGCACGCGAGCCAATCACCGTCAGGTACGGCCGCGCTCGTACGTTGCTGCCGATGTGCGGGCAGTTCGCCGACCGGGAGTGGAGCCAGCTCCGCTCGATCGTGTGATCGCCGAACTCGAACACCGCTAGCCGCGCCTCGGCTCCGACTTCGAGCTTCGGGCCCCCGCGCCCGAGGACGGCCCATGCCTTGTCGGTCCAGTGCTTCACAGCGATCTGCCAGGCGAGCGGGTCGGCGACCAGGTCCCAGAGGGCCTTGTGCGATACGGAGAAGGCGCACTCCATCCCGAGCATCCCCGAGGGCGCCTCGTTATAGGGCCTGGCCTTCTCGGCGTCAGTGTGGGGCGCATGGTCGCTGCCGAGAGCATCGACATCGCCGTTCGCGAGGTGGTGAAGAAGCCCGGCCGCGTCATCCGCCGTCTTCAGCCTAGGGGCTACCTTGCCGAGCGCCCCCAAGCGCGCGATGTCGTCTTCAGTGAGAGTGAGGTGGTGCGGGCATACCTCCCACGTGACCGTCGCCCCCGCCTGTCGAGCTTGCATGATGATCCGTGCCGCCTCAGCCGTAGTCACGTGCGCCACGTGCACGCGCGCGCCGGTCTCAGCGGCGAGTCGGCAGCAGCGCTCGACCGCGAGCGGCTCGCTCAGAAAGCCGTCCGGGCCGGGCAGCTCGAAGTGCCCCGAGAACGGGAGCCCGATCTCCTCGCACCGGACCAGCACGTCTCGCAGTAGGCACTCATCCTCGATGGTGAACCCGTCGTCCGAGATCATCACGCAGCCGGCGGCCTTGAGTGCGGCGAAGTCGGCAATGGTCGTGCCCTTCTTCCCCACGATGGCAGCGCCGGCGACCATCACCTGGACCCCGCGCCCAACCTCCGCGGCGCGCCGGAGGATGTGCTCCACGACCTCCGGCTTGTCCGGAGCCGGCTCGGTGTTAGGCATGCAGCAGACCGCGCCGAAGCCTCCCGCGATGGCCGCCCGGCAGCCCGTCTCGATGTCCTCCTTGTACTCCTGTCCGGGTTCGCGAAGGTGGACGTGCAAGTCGAGAAGCGCGGGGCAGATCCACCTATCGCGACACGGCACGGCCAAGTCGCCGCGTCGCGCGAGACCGACGCCGATCCCGCGGATCACTCCGTCCTCGATCACGATGTCACGCCGCACACCGTTGATGAACGGCTCCAGCAGGACAACGCGGCTCAAGAGTCACCCTCCCTGCATAGCGTCACCCGGTCAACACCGTCCGTCTCGACCAGCTCGACACGCACCGTCTCCCTCGTGCTGGTAGGTATGTTGCGGCCCACGAAATCGGGGCTCACCGGGATCTCACGATGGCCGCGGTCGATGAGCACCGCCAGCCGAATGCACGAGGGGCGCCCTACGTCCACCAGCGCGTCCAGCGCGGCGCGTACGGTGCGGCCTGTGTAGATCACTTCGTCGACGAGTACCACGGCCTTGCCGTCGACCGGTGCTGGCAGGAACGTCTCGGTGCGGTCCGGCACGCCGCGGGAGGCAACGTCGTCGCGGTGGGCGCGCACGTCGAGTACTCCGACAGGGACTGGTGTCGGCTCGATCCTCTGGAGGATGGAGCGTAGCCGCTCCGCCAGGGGCAATCCGCGCGTGCGAATCCCGACGAGGTACAGGTCTTGGACGCCCTTATGCTTCTCCACGATCTCATGCGCAATGCGCACGAGAGCGCGGCGGATGTCCTCCGCATCGAGGAGCTGGGTCCCGTCGTTGTGAGGGCGGCCGGACATGCTTAGCGCCCCCGTACGGGCAAAACGCCCGCACGGCCGTCCGCACGGGCGTTAACGGTCTCACAACCCAACCGCAACATGACGCGCCACCCTTGCCGGCCTCGCTGGACCGCTTTAAAAGGAGGTCGTACCGAACTTGGTCATCGTCACGTAGGTCGGGAGTGCCCTCCCGACTCCTGCCAGGTTACCACAGCCGCGCTGATGCGTCCAGGCACCCGGCTGCTCACCCGGTCAGTTCGCTGCTGCCTCGTCACCGCCCGTCGCCATCTCGGCGGCCGGCTCCTCTGGGGTCGGCGCGGGCGCCCCGCTCTTCCCCGGAGCGCCCTTCGCGGCGGAGGCCTTCGTTGATGCCTTCGGGGCCGGTAGCTGCGTAGATGCCTCGCTCTCGGGGGACGCGGCACCGAGGATGATGATCTCGTCTCGCTTCGGGTAGGTATCGGACGACAGGAACTCCTTTGTCGGGTCCTTGCCCGGCCACCTGATAACACGATGCACGGTGACCTTGTAGCCTTTCCGCCCCTTCTGCTTGACTTCGCGCGAGCCCACCGGCTTCGTGTTGTCCGTCTTCTCGGTCGTCTCGAATCCGAACTCCGCGCTTCCGCTGCGGATGATCTCGACGCTTTCGGGCTTGTCCGACGACGCCCCGAGGAAGATGCACGTGATGCTCCCGCCGCCCGCGAAGCTGACAAGGTAGATCGGCTGTGCCGCGGAGTTCTCTATGATCAGGTCGAGCCCGCTGGTCCAATCAACCGTCGCGTCGCGTCCCGTCGGTATGTACGCGACGGGCATCATATGCGGGCTTCGCCTGGCTATCTTCAGACCCGACAGCAACGCGGCGTTGTACAGGGTCGTTGAGACCTGGCAGACACCCCCGCCGATGCCATCCCGAACCTCCCCCTCCTCATAGACGTGTGCCATCTGGAAACCGCGGTCCTTGGTTCGCTCGCCGACGGTCTCGTTGTAGGAAAGCCGCTCTCCGGGCCTGACCAGGTTGCCGTTGAGCGAAGCGGCGGCGAGTGCGATGTTGTGTGCCCGAGGCGCTTCGCCCGCGTTGTAGTTGGTAGTGTACGAGCCCAGCACGCAGTCGATCGAGCTCAGGTCCTCCGTCGTCACTCCGGCCCGGGCCTCGGTCACGACAAGCTCGACAGCAGAGGTCGCCAGGCTCTCAAGCGCCGTGAGCAGCGCCTCCCGGGTAGCGTTCAGGTCGAGCTTCCGCCCCGGCACGTCCGGTGTCACGGACACCCGTTGTGTGGCGCGGTCGAACTCGACCTGGGCCGGCTTGGGTTCGCGCTCGACCTGCTCGCGGAGCCCCTCCAGGGCAACGCCCAGCCGCTCGTCGTCCACCGTCACGTGTAGAGGCGATGGCAGCCCGTCGCGCGCGGCCCGGCGCCGCTCGCGCCAGGCCTGCAGTTTGCCGCCCGTGTGACCCACGCGCATCGCGTCGGCGACGCTGGCCTCCAGGTCCAGGATGACTCCGAGCTGCGTACGGGTGAGGATCCATGAGTCCTTGCCGTGCGTCAGCGACACGGGCCCGCTAAGCTTGGGACGCACCTGCGTGTCGAGGGCCTCGAGTGCCTCGGCTTCGGTCATGCCCCCGACGGCGATGTCGCCCAAAGTCACCCCCCGCGCGATCTTGTCGCTGCGGTATCCGCGCGCAATGGCCGCGAGGGCCAGCGACCCCGTGACAACCGACACGACGAGGAACCCGCCCGCGGCCGCCCCGAGGGTGGTTCTGCCCGCCGCACGGCGAACTGTCAGCCTGCGCATTGCCATTCGAACACTCCGTTGCCCCGCACCGTCGACGGCCCAACGTCAGGCAGAGGCAGGTTCTTGCAGGTTTTGGGCCTCAGCCTGCATAATCCTCCACACGGCTGACTCGAGAATGCCGCAGCTCGTCTCGCCTTGTTGGGGGCGTGGTCTCTAGTATAATGTACGCCCGGATGCGGTGTCCTCTAACATGTTAGGAGATCGCTCGATGCGCCGCGCCGCGTTACTGACGCTCGTGTCGGCTCTTGCTTGCGCTTGCGCGTGGGCGGATACGGCGACCGATTGGGAGGCCGGCAAGCAAGCCTACCGCGAGGGGCGCTGGGACGACGCCGCGCGGCTTTTCGAGGCCTGCAGGTCGGCGTCGCCTGGGGACGCGGCTCTGGCCGAGTGGGCAGGCGCGGCCCTGTTGCGTCTCGGTCGCGGCAACGAAGCCCTGACAGTCCTCGAGCCGGTAGCGAGGGCCGACCCGCGCAACGCCGCGGTGCTCACCAACGTCGCGCTCGCGTGGAGGCTCATAGGAAGCGACCGGTCGGCGGAGGAGTCCCTGCGCCGGGCCCTGGCCGCCGACCCTTCCTACTCCCCCGCGCGGTCCGATCTCGCGGCCCTGCTTATGGCGACCGGCCGAGCCGCCGAGGTCGAGGGCTTGTGGCGTGAGCGGCTCGCTGCCGATCCGGCGGACCTGGGTGCCCACCTAGGCCTGGCGGCCGTGCTCGAGTCGCAGTCTCGGTACGATGATGCGCTCGCGGAACTGCGCGCGTGCGGGGGCGACCCCGCGGCAGCGGCAGCGGCGGCTACCTTGCTGGTGCTAAGAGGAGAGGTTGCGGCGGGCCAGCAGGCGTTCGACGCCATCGCCGACCCGCCGGCGGCCGGCGTGGAGCGCTTCTGTGGCGCGCTTCTGGCCCGCGGCGCGCTGCAGGAGGCAGCGGCGCGTCTCACCGCGCCCGCCGTGCGGGCCGGCCTGTCGGCTTACGGGCTTGGGGTCCTCGCTCAGGCGCTGACCTCGCTCCAGCGATGGGACGAGCTCGTCACGGTCCTCCAAGACCTGACCAAGACGGCTGACTTCCAGGCACGCTGGCGTCCGTCGGAGAAGGCGCCGGTGTACGCTCATCTGGCGTTCCTCGCTGCAAGGGCGGGTGACCCTATGTCCGCGCGAGCCTTCGTCCAGGCCGCGCTGAAGCTCGACCCCGCGCAGCCGCTCGCGCGCTACATCGCTGCGGGTCAGATCCCGGCGGATCCCTTGCAGGCTCTCGAGCGAGCCGCCGGCCAGCCGACCGCCACGATCGAGGACCTTAAGACCTATGCCGTTCTGGCGGCAGGCACACGCGACTACGTGCCCCCGGGGCCCGCTCTGGCAGCTCTCCTCGGGATCGGCACCCAAGATCCCGAGCTTCTGGGCCGCCTCGGCGTCATCTTGCTGCGCGCCGGACGCTTCCAGGAGGCGGCCGACAAGCTCTCACAAGCCGCCGACATCGCTCCCGGTGACGCGGCGGTGCACAACAACCTCGGGGTCGCGTACGAGGCGCTCGGCCGCAAGGGCGACGCCGAGCGTGAGTACGCCCAAGCCGTTCGCGCAGACCCCGGTTCCCGTGAGGCTCAGGCGAATCTGCAGCGAGTCCGGAGTGGTGGCGGTGTCTAAGGGAGAGCCGGTGCGAACGCTAGGCCTGGTCGTCGCTCTCCACAAGCGGCGCGCGGAGGACATCGCACGCGACGCGGTGGACGCGCTGACCCACCTTGGCGTGTCGGTGCGGGTCCTGAGTGAGGTCGCACAGAAGATCGGCGGGCGTGTCGAGGCCGTGGACGAGGCCGGGCTGATCCGGTCGGACTTGGTGGTCGTACTCGGCGGCGACGGCACACTCCTGCGCTATGCGGCTCTGACGGCGCCCCTAAGGACGCCGCTTCTGGGCGTGTACATGGGCGGCTTCGGCTTCCTCACTGAGACGGACGCGTCGCGCCTCCGCGAGGTGCTCCCTCGGATCGCGGCCGGCGACTACGACGTCGACGAGCGCATGATGCTCGCGGTCGACATGGGACCCGAGCGCCGCGAGGGCGGCGCTCCGGAGCTGCGCGTCCAGGCCCTCAACGATGTGGTCATCTACCGCGGGATGGCCGGCGGCCTGCTCGAGTGCGAGGTGGCCGTCGATGGGGTCGAGGTGGGCCACTACCGCGGCGACGGCATTGTGATCGCGACCCCGACGGGTTCGACAGCTTACTCGCTTGCGGCAGGCGGGCCGGTCGTCCACCCGGATGTACCGTGCATGATCCTGACGCCGATGTGCCTTCACACTCTGAACATCCGCCCGCTCGTCGTCGCTCCCGAGCGTCGCGTGGAGGTGCGCATGTTTGGCGGGTACTACGCAGCCGAACGGGGGGCGGCTGTGACAGCCGACGGGCTGAACGTCGGCACTCTGGAACGTGGGTCGGTGCTCAGCGTCACGGCGAGCGAGCACAGGGCGCGGTTGTGTAGCTTGGGGCTCGACACATTCGTCGACCGGGTGAGACGGAAGCTCCGGTGGGGTGCGCAGATATGAGGCCGCTGGGCGCGATAGGCTGACCAGGCGCTGGAGGTGCGTCGTGCTCGCCTCGTTGTGGATCAAGGGCTACGCCCTGATCGACGCCCTGACGCTCCGGTTCGAGCCCGGGTTCACCGTTCTCACTGGGGAGACGGGGGCGGGCAAGTCGATTCTCGTGGGGGCCTTGCAGCTTGCGCTGGGCGAGCGGGCGGACTTGAGCGCACTGGGCGACGGAGGGGCGAGTGCGGAGGTCGTGGCCGAGTTCGCGATCCCGCCTGGCGCGACCGTGGCGGCAGCCCTCGGTGAACTCGACATCTCTCCGGACGACGGCAGGCTCGTGCTGTCCAGGCGGCTGAGCCGAGACAGCGGGAGCTCCTGCCGTATCAACGGTAGGCCGGCCACAGTCTCGATGCTCCGCCAGGTCGGCGCGTGCCTGGTGGACTTCCACGGACAGCATGAGCACCAGTCTCTGCTGCGGCCCACCAGGCACCTCGACCTCGTCGATGCGTTCGGCGGTCAGCCGGCCCTGTCCGCGCGTGATCACTACCGCGCCCTGTTCGGCGAGCGGCAAGCTACCGTGGAGCGGCTCGCCGCCCTCAGCCGAGATGACCGCGAGGCTCGACGCCGCGTGGATCTCCTGCGGCATCAGGTGGCCGAGATCGACGCTGCCGCCCTGTCGCCGGACGACGAAGAGCGCCTCCTGGCCCAGCGCAAGGTCCTGGCGAACGCGGCGCAGCTCGCGGAGGGAACCGCCGGGGCGGCCGCCCTCCTATCGGCTGACGATCCGGACCGGGGCGCCAGGGAGCTCCTGGTCGCGGCGGTCAAGCTCCTGACACCCTTGACCGAGGCAGATCCCGGGCTCGGACCCCTGGTCGCGGAGCTCGAGTCGGCGGCCATCACCGCTGAGGAGTCAGCCCGGGGCCTCAGCGATTACGCGGCCGGCGTCGAGTCCGACCCGCGCAAGCTGCACGCCCTTGAGGACCGGCTGTCCCTCATCCATGACCTGAAGCGGAAGTACGGCGACACGCTCACCGAGGTGCTGGCGTATCGCGATCGCGCCGCGGACGAGCTCGGTTCGGTGGAGCACGCTGACGAGCAGATAGCAGGGCTGAAGAACCGCCTTGCCGTCCTCGAGGGTGACCTGATGCAGTCCGCGGCACGGCTCTCCGAACTTCGGCGAGCGGCGGCCGCCAGGCTCACCGACGAGGCGTCAGAGCGCCTGAGGCGGCTCGGGATGGCCGAGGGCATCCTCTCGGCCGAGCACGAGGTCGCGACGGACATCGACGGCCTATCCGCTCGCGGCGCGGACAGGCTGCAGTTCCTCGTTGTCACAAACCCCGGCCAGGCTCCGCTGCCCTTTGTGAAGATCGCATCAGGCGGCGAGATCGCGCGCACGATGCTCGCGCTACGCGCCGTGGCAGCTCTTGAGGATGCGGTTCCCACGATGGTCTACGACGAGATCGATGCGGGGATCGGCGGCAGAGCGCTCGCCCAGGTCGGAGATGAGTTGCTCCGACTGACGGAGTCGTCTACCGGAGGGCAGGTCATCTGTGTCACTCACTCGCCACAGATCGCCGCCCTGGCCCACCATCACGTAGCCGTGCGCAAGGCCGTCCAGCAGGGCCGCGCCGTGGTGACCGCACACGAGGTGGCGGGCATTGAGAGGGAGGCCGAGCTCGCCCGGATGCTGGGAGCGGACGGCTCCGATGAGGCCGCCGCCCAGCACGCGGAGGTGCTGGCCCGGCAGGGCGCGAAGGCGCGGCGCAGCCAGGCCGCGCGACCCGCGGCTCAGGGGGCGGGCGGAGGTCCCGCTGTTGCAGGTTGAGCGCTGTTACACCGTCGAGGGCCCCGCGCGGATCGGACGGCTCACGAAGGCGCTTGTCCATCGCCTCCGGCCGGGCGACATCGCGGTCATAGCTCACACCGATCTCGACGAGCTCGCCGCGCAGGATCTGGCCTCTTGCGGCGTGGCGGCGGTGCTCGACACACGCGACTCGGCCACCGGACGGCTCCCCGTTCGGGGTCCGCGTGTACTTCTTGACGCCGGAGTGCCCCTGGTCGACCGCCTCGACCCCGAGTTGCTCGAGTTGCTCGATGACGGCGATGCTGTCACCGTTCGGGGCGGGGAAGTGCTTCGCGGTGACCGGGTGCTTGCGACCGGGCGCCAGGTCACGCCGGAGGTCGCGCGAGCCTGCGCCCAAGCGGCCGAGCTTGAGCTGGCCTGTGCGCTGCGTGAGTTCGGGGCCAACACTCTGCGGCACGCGGCTGCCGAACTGGAGCTGCTCGTGGAGCCGATCGACGTGCCTGACGTCGACGTGTGCCTGAAGGGCCGTCCGTGCGTCGTTCTGGCCAGGGGGCCGGGGTACAGGGAGGATTTCTCCTGGGTAGCCCGTAGGTTGTCTCTGAGGCGCGAGGCGGCTCTGATCGCGGTAGACGGCGCCGCGGACTGGGCTCTTGCGTGCGGCTGGCGGCCCGACCTGCTGGTCGGCGACATGGACTCTGCGTCAGTGGCCGCCCTGCGATGCGGGGCACGTCTTGTAGTGCATGCCTCAGTGGGTGGCGACGCGCCGGGCGCCCGCCGGCTCGATGCTCTGGGGCTTCGCGGCGTGATGCTGCGGTGCCGGGGCACCAGCGTCGACGCGGCGCTGCTGCTCGCCGCAGAGCTGGGTGCGTCGCCTATCGTGGCACTCGGGATCCCTCGAGGCGCCCTCGACTACCTTGAGCGGGGGCGCGCGGGGGTGGCATCGTCATGGCTTGTGCGGTTGCGCTTGGGTGACAGGATCATAGATGCCACCGGGCTTGCCCGGCTGGCGCTGTGGATGCAGGTGGACTGATGACTGACTCTGGTGTCGCGACTGCGAGCGCGTCCCCAATCCTCTGGGCGATGGCGCTGTCGGTGGTCATCGGGTGTATTTCGGTCGCTCTGGGCTACAGGCGCCTGCGCGAGTGGGGCGTTCTCGACACCAATCTCGAGGGTAACCGGATCGTAACCGCCCTCGGCGCGCCGCTGGTGCTGACCGGGCTCCTTGTCGCGCTGCTGGGGTGGGCCGTTGGGGTGAACACCGAGGCGGCGCGCGAGGTGTTCCCGCATTGCGTCCTGATCCTCGTGATGGGCCTCGGGGGCCTGCTGGACGACCTGTTCCCCGAGTCGAGGCCGGTGCACGGCTTCGTCGGGCATTTCGGTGCGTTGTTCACGCGGGGGCGCCTCACTCGCGGAGTGGTGAAGGCCGTTCTCGGCGGGATCGTCGCGCTTTGGGCCGGGCTCAAGCTCGCCCACGGCGCCACGGCCGAGGGAATCGTCAACGGGCTCATCATCGGGCTCATGGCCAGCACGGTCAATCTACTGGATGTCCGGCCCGGGCGGGCTGTGAAGTGGTGGTGCTGCTTCGCGGTGCTCCCGCTTCTCGTCCCCGCCACCCAGCCGCTGACGCTTCCTCTGGCGGTCGCGGTGCTCATCTACGCTCCGCTGGACCTTGGCAGGAGGGCGATGCTGGGCGACACCGGAGCGTTTCCGCTGGGTGCGAACCTTGGGTTCTGCTGGTGCATGATCTTGCCCGACACATCGTTCGGGATGGCAGTGCGCATCCTCATGCTTGCCGGGCTGCTGATCATGAACGTGTACGCCGAGATGGGCTCCCTGAGCCGCGTCATAGCGGGCAACGGGATTCTGCAGTGGCTAGATGAGCTCTGGGTGGGCCCGCTCAGGGTCCGCCGGGAGGAGTTCTAGGCTTGAGCGTCCTCCCGCGCCGTGCCGCCACGGTGCTGGTCGGCGGGTTCGGCACGGGCAAGACAGAGATCGCGATCGCGCTCTCGCGGCAAGCCGCGGCCGAGGGCGAGCGCGTTTGGCTGGTCGACCTGGACATCGTGACACCCTACTTCAGGCCCCGCGACATCTCCGAGGATCTCGCCGGTCAGGGCGTGACCGTGGTAGCACCCACCGGTCAGGTCGGCCTGTCCGAGCTGCCGGCTGTTGGGGGCGACGTCGGACCCACCATGGCCGCGGGTACCCGGGGGGAGGCCACCGTGGTGGTCGACCTGGGCGGCGAGGCCGCCGGCGCGCGGGTGCTCGCGTCGCTGGCCCCGAGCCTCGGCGGCGGGTTGCTGAATGTGGTGCACGTTCTGAACCGGTCCCGCGTGGCGTACGACCGCGGCGCGCTCCGAAGTACGATACGCTCCATCGAGGAGTCGTCCGGTCTGCGCACCACGCACCTCGGAAGCAATACTCATCTCAGCCGTGCCAGCACCGAACAGGTGGTACTCGACGGAGCAATGTGGGCTTGCGAGCTGTCCGCAGGCCTCGGCCTGCCACTGCTGTTCGCGGCGTCGCGTCCGGAGTTCGCATCGGCCCTGGCGGACGCGGTTGGCGACGTGCCCGTCCTGCCTGTTGAGCCGGCGCTAAGGCTCCCTTGGGACCCTTGACGGAGCGTGTGCCGGACGCGCGATAGGAGTCGTGCCATGAGTCGGATTCTGATCGCCGACGACCTGTGTCGAGGTTGCGGGCTTTGCGTGGCGTTCTGCCCGCGGCACACGCTCAGGCTCGCGGCACGGTTCAACAAGGACGGCCTTCCACCGGTCGAGTATGTGGACCCCGATCTCTGTGTGGGCTGCGGCACGTGTGCGTTGATGTGCCCGCATGTGGCGATCGTCTTGGTCGAGCGAACGGCGAAGGCGAAGGAGGGGACCGCCCGATGAGCGACGCGTCGCCCCGTTACGGGGAGCCGGTTCTGATGAAGGGCAACGAGGCGGTCTGTGAGGGCGCGATCTGGGCCGGTTGCCGGTTCTTCTTCGGCTATCCCATCACGCCACAGAACCAGATCCCGGAGTACATGTCCCGTCGGCTGCCCGAGGTGGGAGGGGTCTTCCTCCAAGGTGAGTCCGAGCTCGCATCGATCAGCATGGTCTACGGAGCCGCCTCCGCGGGCGCACGCGTGATGACCACAAGCTCGAGCCCGGGAATCTCGCTCATGATCGAGGGCATCTCGTACCTGTATGGGTCGGAGCTGCCGGCCGTCATCGTGAACGTGAGCCGCGGCGGGCCGGGCCTGGGGAACATCTCCGCGGCCCAATCGGACTACACCCAGGCCACTCACATGGGCCACGGCGACATCAGCATGGTGGTCCTGGGACCCAACTCCGTCCAAGAGCTCTACGAGATGACCGCATGGGCGTTCGACATCGCCGACGAGGCGCGCGCCCCGGTCATGGTGCTCGCGGATGCGGTTCTGGGCCAGATGATGGAGCCAATGAGGCCCCGCGAGGATGCGCCCCCACCACCGCCATCCAAGCCGTGGGCCACGACGGGGTGCGCGGGGCGAGCGCCCAATGTGGTCAACTCGCTGTACACGGCCGACGACGACCTGGAAGCCCTGAACGTTCGCGTTCGCGACCGGTACCTGCGCGTGGCGGATAGGATATGCCGGTGCGAGGAGACCCAGGCCGACGATGCCGACGTGCTTCTGGTGTCGTTCGGCACTTCGTCACGCGTGTGCGAGACAGGCGTGGCGAGGCTGCGGTCGCGAGGGGTGCGTGCGGGGCTTCTCAGGCCGCTCACACTAAGGCCTTTCCCATCGGCGCGACTCCTGGAGCTGGCCGGTTCGGTCCGGGTGATGCTGGCGGTCGAGATGAACCTCGGACAGATGCTCGAGGACGTCCGACTGGCCGTGCAGGGGCGCGTTCGCGTGGACTTCCTCGGGCGGACGGGCGGGAACATACCGAGCGTGGCGGCGGTGGCAGAGGCTGCCGAGCGCGCTCTCGCAGGGTCGGACTAGAGCCGGCGGACGGAGGTGCGAGCATGGCGGAAGCAGCGGTTGTCTTCACCCCGCCCGAGTCGTATACGGGTCGCCTCATGCACTACTGCCCAGGCTGTACCCATGGCATCATCCACAGGCTCGTGGCGGAGGTGATCGACGACCTCGGCGCTCGCGAGCGCACGGTCGGCGTCTGCCCGGTCGGCTGCGCGGTGTACGCGTACAACTACCTGAACCTAGACATGATCGAGGCGGCCCACGGCCGCGCGCCGGCGGTGGCGACCGGCGTCAAACGCGTGCTGCGCGATCGCGTGGTGTTCACCTACCAGGGCGACGGCGACCTCGCGTCCATAGGCACGGCCGAGATCGTGCACGCCGCCGCACGCAATGAGGCCATCACCGTCGTGTTCGTCAACAACGCGGTTTTCGGGATGACGCAGGGCCAGATGGCGCCTACGACACTGGTGGGCCAGAGAGCGTCGACTGCCCCGTGCGGCCGCCGCCCCGAGCATGAGGGGTACCCCGTGAAGATCGTCGAGATGCTGAACGCGCTAGAGGGGCCGACGTACCTCGCCCGCGCCTCGATGGCCTCTCCGCGTTGGGTCCGTGACGCCAAGAAGAAGCTGCGCAAGGCGTTCCTGGCCCAGGTCGAGCACGGCGGCTTCGGGCTGGTTGAGGTACTGTCATCGTGCCCGACGTGGTGGGGCAAGCCGCCGCTCGAGGCCCTGAAGTGGATCGAGAGCGACATGATGGCCTACTATCCGGTGGGCGAGCTGCGCGACCTGCCGGACGGGCAGGCGAAGGGGAAGTAGCGACGATGCACCTCGAGATAGCGATCGCCGGGATGGGCGGACAGGGCGCGCTGACGGCCGGCCAGCTCGTGGCGGCCGCCGGTATGATGCGCGGCAAACACGTAACGAACACCCCGAGCTACACCCCGGAGGTCAGGGGCGGCACGTCCAACGCCTTCGTCGTGGTCTCCGACCGGCCGATCGGGTCAATGATGGTGACGGAGCCGACGACGGTTGTCTTCCTGTGTGACCTGTCGATCGAGCGCATCCTGCCGACTCTACAGCCGGGGGCCAAGGTGGTCTTCAACTCCACGCTCGTGGCCGACGACCTCAAGGCACCGGGCGCTACGGTCTTGGGCGTCCCGGCGACGGCATGGGCGGAGGAGCTAGGGGACGTCCGCTGCGCGAACATGGTTGCCCTTGGCGCGCTCACGACGATCGAGCCGGACCTGCCGCTTGAGTGGCTGATGGATGCGGTCCCGGCGATGCTGGGCGCCAAGAGGGCCGGGCTCGTCGACCTCAACGTCAGAGCGCTCAAGCGCGGGGCACACGTGGCAGAAGGGGACGCGTAGGGGGGCGCCCCGCGTCTGTGCGCGCGCGTTGTTTTGCCTTATACTCCTGCCCGTTGCGTCACGACCTGAGCGTAGATACGAGGTGCGTGTCCCCTTGTCAGAGCAGGCGGCACCCCTGCTGGGCGAGCGTTTCGAACTCAAGGAGCTACTTCGCGACGGCCGCGCCTTCCGGCTACATGCCGGCTACGATCGGCGCACGGGCCGGCCCGTGCGCGTTCGCGTTCTGAAGCCGTACCTCGCGCGCGAGCCGGAGCTGAGGGTCGCGTTTCGCCGGCTCCCGGACTCCCCTCCTCCGCCGGGGCACGGGCTTCTGCGCATCCTGGCGGTCGAACAGTTCCAGGACACCCTCGCCGTCATCGAGGAGGCGCCGGACGGGCCCTCGCTGCACGAGGTGCTGCAGAGCGCTCCGGTCATGGATCCCGGGAGAGCCGTGGCTCTCCTGACACGCCTCGCGGACGCACTCGAGCCGCTTCACGCCGCGGGCGTCGCACACGCGATGCTGTCCCCGCACGAGGTACACGTGGTCCAGGGCGGGGAGTTCGTTGAGATCAGCGGCACCGGACTCAGCAGACCCTTCGCCGGTCACGGACTGCCCGGCGCCGATGAGAACCCTTACATGATGCGCGGCCAAGGCGCGGCATCGGCCTTTTCGCCCCAGTGCGACGTTTACTCACTAGCTGTGATCCTCGTGGAGTGCGTCACCGGTCGGGCGCCCACCCGCGACGACCTCCGACCCGGGGGAGCCTGGCGCCGCGGCGTGCCGTCGCCCTTGCAGGATACGGTGCATCGCGCACTGGCGCCGACGTCGCGGGAGGGGTTCGCGTCGGCGGCCCAGTTCGCGGCAGCCCTCGACCGCGCACTGACCGGAGCCCCCCCGCCGGAGGAGCCCGCACCCGATGAGAGCGACGCGGAGCCGGCGCCCGAGCCCGGGCGCTCGGTGAGGCCGCGCCTGCCGGGGGCCCCGGCCGAGCCGGCGACCACCCCGGAGAGCCCGACCGGGAAGCGCGCGCGCCGGGAGCCCGGGCTCCGGGCCAGGCCCTTGCTGGTATCGTGCCTTGCCAGCCTGTTCTTCGCGCTTCTCATACCGGCCGCGGTCGGCATTCCCATCTACGCCGCCTACGTCAGGTGGCTGCATTCGTCGCCCGCTGAGGTGCGGGTGCCGGACCTTCAGAGCGGGCAGATGCGGCTGGAGGACGCTCGAGAGCGGCTGGCCCCCATCAAGCTCAAGCTGCGCGTCGTCGACGAGGTGTATAACCCCGAGGTCGGCGAGGGGCGCATAGTCTGGCAGAACCCAGCGTCGGGGAGGACGGTCAAAGAGGGCCGAACGATCGACGTTAAGGTCAGCCGCGGCGCGGCCGCCGTCGAGGTGCCCAACGTCGTCAACGTGAGCGAGGACCAGGCGGCTGAGATCCTGAAGCAGCAGCAGCTAGTGCTGGGCGAGGTGCAGAAGGGCAACAGCCGGTCGTTTCCGGTCGGCATCGTGCTGAGCCAGTCGCCCGCGCCGGGGCGCCGGGTATACGAGGGCGGGCAGGTCAACATACTCGTCAGCGAGGGCCCCAATCCCGCCGAGGACTGGGAAGCCATCGACGAGGCCGATCCGAGCGCAGTGCCCAGCCAGGCACGTTTCAAGGTCCCGCAGGAGCCGGACCCGACCGCGCCACAGAGGGTGCAGATCAGGGTGACCGACGCTCGAGGCACCCGTGTCGTGTATGACAAGCTTCACGAGTCAGGCGACAGTGTTCGCGCGAGCTTCACCGTTTTCGCGCCAGGCAAGGTTGAGATCGTGTACAACGGGAATGTGGTGGACACGAAGTCCGTGGAGCCCCGGGCTGTGCCTTCAGGCTAAGGGCAAACCCGTGCAGCAGAGCATCTACACCCGCCAGGGCGATCGTGGGGCCACAAGCGTTGGGGACGGTCGCCCGGTGTCGAAGTCCAGCCATGTGGTCCGCGCGCTGGGCGCGCTTGACGAGGCTGCCGCCTGTCTCGGAGTGCTGGCCGCCCGGCGCGAGCCCCTCGCGTCCGTCACCCGGGAGCGACTGTGCCAGGCGCAACGCGATCTCGCGCTTGTGTGTGCCCTGCTGGCGTCGCTGCCGCGCGAGCCGGAGCGAGCCGTCGCCTGGGACGATGTCAGGGCGCTGGAGCACGAGATCGACGTATGGACCGGCGAGCTGCCGCCACTCCGCGAGTTCGTGTTGCCTGGTGGCACGCCGGAGGCCGCCCTTCTGCATGTCGCCAGAACCGTGGTCCGGCGCGCCGAACGGGAGACGGTTGCGTTCGCCGAGGCCGAGCTGGGGGTTGCCCCCGCACCGCCCAGCGTCGAATGCGCGCTCGCCTACCTGAACCGGTTGTCGGACTGGCTCTTCACGGCTGCCCGCGTCGCCAACCTGCGCGGGGAGGCGTGCTGAAGCACGACCCCTGTACCCCGTCAGCCCTGAGCCGCGAACCTGAACCGCGTGAAGGCGAGCGCGACGAAGGGCGTAGGGGTGGCGCGTGACCTGTCACCGAGCGTGACTCCGCAAGTAGCGCCTTGCGAGCTCGTGGAGGCGCTCCGTTTCGCCGCCTATCAGGGCCTCTTTCCTCTCGCGTCGCCATCCCTTGAGCTGCCGCTCGGCGACCTGCGCTTCCTCACGCGTCCCGATCTCGCACGCCCACACGAGCGTTACCGGACGCCGCTTGCTCGTGTAGCCCGGGTAAGCGCCTTCCACGTGCTGAGCGAGTCGAGCCTCCAGGTCATCAGTGTGCCCCACGTAGTAGGACCCGTCAGAGCACCGGAGGATGTACACGTGGAAAGGCCGGGCCATGGTCGGCTCGTTCGATGTGCATCCGCAGCGGCCCTTCACTCCGTCAGCCCTGAGCCGCGAGCGCGAACGCATGTGAGCGTGAGCGTGACGAAGGGCGGTGGAGGATGAGCCCTGTTCGCCCTTCGTCACGGGCTTCGCCCGGCTCAGGGCCAGCGGTGGGTGGGTGGCTACACCGGCCCCTTCTGCAGCGCCTTGACCATCTTCAGGCCCACGTAGGCCGCGACGAGAGCCACACCCCAGAGCACCCACTGGAGCCACCCCGGGAGACTGGGCGCCGCCGTGGCGCCGACAGGCACGATCTGCGGCTGCCTGGCCACGTAGTAGTAGACGATGCCGCCAACGGTGCACACGAGGCTGCTAACCAGGAGCGCGATCGCGACCGGCATCGACGGTGGCTTCTTCTTGCGCTTGCCGGCTCTTGCGGCACGTGAAGGGCGCTCCTGAGCTTCCGGCGCGGGGGCCTTCGGGGCGGCGGCTACCGGTCCCGCCCGTTTGCACCGGGGGCACTCCCGGTCCAGAGGGTCCATTAGGTATCCGCACTTCGGGCACTCCATGGCCGAGTCACCATACCCTTGCTCCGAGCGTACCACACCGCCTTGCCCGCGGGCCCCGGGCAGACAGGCGCGCCCCGTAGGGAGCGCGCCTGTGCCTGTGTTGCGTGGGTCGCGGCGAAGCCCGCGGTCCTAGTTGATCCAGTAGATATCCTTGCTGGTGTCGGTGTTGACGGCGGGGTAGATGGAGTCAGGCCTGTACCACTTGCTGTGGCCGTCGATGTGCCCGTAGTTGCCGCCCTCGTTGTGCCACTTGGCTGGGAAGCACTGCGGGGCCTGTGTGAGGCTATAGCGAGTGCCCATGCAACAGCAGCACACCCAGCCCGACTTTAGGTCGATGAAGGGGTGGGCATAGCCGGTGGTCTCGGGCTGCATCCACACGTCGCCGGTCATGATGAGGTGACCGGGGTTCTTCATCGCCCCGATCGTCACCGGGCGGGCGAGCGTGAAGTTCATGGAGTCGAAAAGCTGATTCCAGCCGTACGACACGCCCTCCGTAAGGCCAGGACCGATCTGGGCGGGGTCAATGAGCAGGGTCTTGTTGCTCGGACATCTCCAGATCTGCATGTTCTTCGTGTACGGCTGCAGCGCCGCTCCCGGCCCATACCTTGTGCCGACCCAGTACGATGCACCAAGGCGGTCGTCATTGTCGGACGCATAGCCGTGGAGCGCCGTCAGGTTCTGGCGCACGTTCGAGTTGCAGGATGTCTGCCGGGCTTTCTCCCTGGCCTTTGCGAAGACCGGGAAGAGGATCGCCGCCAGAATGGCGATGATCGCTATCACGACCAGAAGCTCTATCAGGGTGAAACCTGTGCGCTTCCGCATTGACTTTCTCCTTTCACTTACGGTCGGGCGGCCGCCGGGAGGGGGCACCGCGCGCCGGTCGGGTTACTCCGTTGCGCCCCTGCCCTCTGATGCGCCTCCCTTGCCCCCTTCTTTCCCTACGGTCCCGCCGCCGACGGGCCCGCCGCCTGGGATCATCTTGGAGCCCATGTACTTGCCCTTCTCGGCAGGCATGGTCCCTCCGGGGGGCGCGCTGCCGGGCATTGCTTCCTTGGAAGCGGCCGGCGCTAGGGGCTTCTTGGGGCTACAGCCGGAGGCCAGCAACCCAGCGAGGCCACAGACTACTAGAGCGGCAGTGACTAGGGTTGTCAGCAGAAACGCGGTTGGTCTATGGAAAACGCGCTGCATATCGACGTCGCCTCGCTTTCGGGTCTGTACTGACCGCCCATTACTCAGTCTTCGCCGTCGGCTTCGCCGGAGAGGCGGGTCCCTCTCCGGCCTTGGGGCCTCTCTTGCAGCCCATCACGCACAGCGAACTGAACAACACTGCCACTATTACCAACCACCACAGCTTGCGCATCCTTCCACCTCCTCGGGTCCGTCACATCAGGGCCGTGTTGGCAACCCCGGCTACTCATGAGTCGGGTAGAACGGATACGGGGGCGCTTGGCCGCCTCCCCATGCAGTCGCGTAGCTGATGACATTGCCAGCGGCATCGAAGTAGTGGGTCCCGGCTCCCACGTGGATCTGGGGGCTGCAGGAGTACCAGGGATCGGTGCCACCCGGCTCGAGTACGCGAGCTGCACCCGCCGATCCGATGGCGCCCGGCTCCTTGGTCCACTTCGCGTGTCCGTCCACGTATGACTTGTCGCAGCCTCCGTTGTGGATGCCCAGATCCCCGCATCCGTCCATCACGAAGGAGATGCCCGGGGTCATGTAGGTGTAGCCCCACTCCGCGTCCTCGGTCGCGAAGGCCGGGCCGCCCTGCGCCATCGGGATGGACGTGCTGGCGGCAAGACCGTAGGAAGTGCCCCGCGCCTCCCACGTCAGGAAGATCTTCGCCGGCGCCCGAACCGCTGCCATGGAGCAGTTATGGAGGCACCCGTTGTAGTGCACATTCACGTCCAGCATCATGTAACTGGGCCAGCCGTAGAGCCGCAAGGCCGGGTCGGTAACCCCGCAGCAGTAGAGGCCCCAGTTCTTCATATAGGGCTGGATGGCGTTCAGAGCGAACCTAGCACGACGGCCTATGGTGATGGCATCGGCCGCGCGGTTGTCCGGCGGCATCGTGATGCCACCGCCGCTGTAGGCATAAGGCGAGCCGCCAACTGGAAGAAAACCCAAGGGCATCGTCTCGTCGTAGTCCTGGGCGTACGAGAGCATGGCGGTGGCGATCTGCCGGTTATTGCTAAGGCAACTCGCCTGGCGCGCCTTTGCTCGTGCCTTGGCGAACACGGGGAACAGGATCGCCGCCAGGATGGCGATGATGGCGATCACAACCAGCAGCTCAATCAGCGTGAAACCACGCGTCTTGCGCATAGCTGCCTTCTCCTTCCTCACTACTAGGTCGACACTATCGACTCTGGGCGCTCCGCTCCAACGGAGCCCTGCGGCTGCGCGATGCGCTTCGGCGCCCTTGCGCTAGAGGCGAGCGAGATACGCTCGAATGTGATTATCCATTCCACCACGCGGTGTTGTCCGGGCACCACCTCCACTGCTGCGAGATCGGCGATCCGCATGACATGCTCCCCGATTTGAGGACCAGTTGGAATGGTAGGATCTCCTGAGAGTGGGAGGTCCGCAGATGCGTAGGAAGCGTTTCAGCGAGGAGCAGATCGTCCGGATC
>Ga0315280_10000581_pt1 | contig 67501 bp, 60 predicted proteins | sample YL17G06_40_MG_FD_203697 | JGI IMG/M metagenome (GOLD analysis project Ga0315280, IMG submission 203697) | Sediment microbial communities from Yellowstone Lake, YNP, Wyoming, USA - YL17G06_40 | ecosystem: Environmental > Aquatic > Freshwater > Lake > Sediment | place: USA: Wyoming | collected... | reverse complement strand
GTGTTGGTTCTCTGCATGAAACTACCAACATTACTATTGGGGTGCCAGAAATTTAAGCATCTGGCGGTTCACTCTGGTCGCAATTCATCCCACCCGTAAACGGTGTGGACTTTCTCGCTGTTTCAATCTGAACTACTGCAGGCTGAAGCCTGCGGCGTCTCTTGGACCACCCCTTCTTCACAATTCATCTCCAACTTGAAAGATGGAGCGTTCTTGCTCATCCATCAGTAAACAAGACCGTGAAAAGGTGGCAGAAACATACATGTGTTTTTCAAATCCGAATAATACTTAAGTATGTGTTAGCCAACCACATCCATCAAAGCTTCGGTCTCGAACGAGTTTGCCACACGAGATTTTTTGTGGTTCACCGTTCAGTGAAGCCACCATATGTTAAAATAGCCATTTGATGGGTGATTGAACAACCAATTCGACTAGACGCGAGGTCAATACGAGACCATGTCTATTTCACATGATGAGATCGGCGATTGGAGGAAGTACTTCACTCAGCTGCCCCTGAAGGTTGAGCCTATGATCGACGACTCTACGCTCAGGGACGGTGTGCAGATGCCTGGAATAGCCGCATCCCCAGAGCATACGGCTGCCATAGCACAGCTTCTTGATGAGATCGGTGTAGAACGAATTGAGGTTCATCATTTCCAGGAGCCAGACAAGAAGGCGGTGAGTATGATACATGAGAAGAACCTTAAGGCAAGGATAGCTGGTTGGTGCAGGGCTGTAAAAGAAGATGTAGACAACGCCCTCAGTTGCGACTTCGAGGAAATAGGAATATCCCATCCGGTATCCTACATACATATAACCTCAAAGTGGCCTGAAATCTCTCTTCAGGATATTCTCAGCAGAGTCACTGACGTGGTAGAGTACGCTGCGAAAGACCATGGGCTCACAGTATTCGTTCATGGTGAGGACAGCACAAGAGCAGACTGGGAGTTCGAGAAGAAATTCATAAACACCGTGGCTGACGCTGGGGCCCAAGTATACCGCGTCTGCGACACAGTCGGTATCGGCCTTTCAGACCCAGCCGCACCTCTGCCGAACGGAATCCCAGCAAAGATAGAGGCCATCCACAGAGATACGAAGATAAGTTGCGTAGAGATTCATGCGCACGACGACCTAGGAAACGCCGTCGAGAATACACTCGCAGCGATTAGAGCTACCTCGGGCATATATGAGAGAGTATACGGTAGCACAACTTTCTTGGGAATCGGAGAACGAGCAGGAAACGCGGAGACCGAGAAGGTGATGATGAACCTATATCTTCACCACGGAGTGAAGAAATACGAGAAAAGGCTGGACAGATTCAAATATGTCGCCGACTTCATCAGCAAGGCTACGGGAATAGTGGTTCCTCCAAACAAGGCCATCGTGGGGGACTACGCCTTTGCCCATGAGTCGGGCATTCATGCTCATGGAGTTCTAAGCAACCCACTCACATATGAGCTATACCCGCCAGAGCTTGTAGGCAACTGGAGACGGCTAACAATAGGCAAACAGTCGGGCAGAGCTGCGATAAAATACAAGATGGAAGAGATTCTCGGAGGCCCTACAGAGAAGGATGGACCGATGCTTGAGACGGTTGTTGCAAGAATCAAGAAGCTCTATGAGGAAGGTAGGAAAGCCTCGTTGAGCGACGCCGAATTCAAGAAGATCTTGAAGGAGACCAGCTATTTAAGAGACTGAGGATTCTGAAGGCCCAACCCCAAGAGTCCCCTCAAGGAATCTATAGTCTTCCTTGACAGTAGTCATTGACACTCTCCATGACTGAGATCAGGAGATTCCAGCTTCTAGAATGTTCATCAGTCGGCGGGTCATTGGCCTGTTAGCCTGCCACCTCACTCCATCCCACTTTAGAAGGTTAGGGTGTGTCATCACCCTGATAGCTGTTCCTTCACATTGAAGGTTCGCCATTTTCAAATGCTTATGCGTGGGCTCCCCCTGCCCGCATTTCACACCTGAAGTCTCTTATCCACGCTTTCCTCCAGATGCTCATCGAGAGGGGAAAGTCGTTGAGGCGACATTTAAGATTGACTGTGTCCAATTCATCTACACGACTGAAGCCGGTAGCTTTCTTGGGCTATATCTGTAACCTTGAATGACACCCTTCTCCTCAAGTGCTTTTACCCTCTTTATGACAGTGGCTGCAGAGGATCCTACTCCGCTGGAGAGTTCCTTAAAGGGTCTTCGGGCGTCCTTCTGGAGCTCCACCAGCAATCTGTGGTCTAGCTCGTCCAATTGTTCGATCAATTGACATCCACCTGTGGGTGGGAAACGCGGTGAATAAACGTTTATCCCAAGCAGAAGAACCATGACATATGTTAGCTTGAGAACTGAAATTGACGCATTTTCACTTCAGGTCGTTCGAAATACCTATTCCCCCAGAATGTTGAAAGTGAACTCAAGACTAGCGCTGTTCACAACGCAAAAACAATCGCCCCGTAAGCAATTGGGTTGAGTCTATGATAGACCAAGAAGAAGCGCCGGACACAATACTTGTCCTAGACTTTGGGGGCCAGTATGCCCACCTCATCGCCAGAAGAATAAGGGAACAGAGAGTCTACTCTGAAGTCGTTCCATGCGACCTTACGGTGGAAGAGATCGGGTCTAAGAAGTCCAAGATGAATCTCAGAGGAATGATCCTGTCAGGCGGGCCCTCAAGCGTTTACGGGCGAGATGCCCCTAGCTGCGACAGCAGACTACTTGACGTAGACCTTCCGATCCTCGGGATCTGCTACGGCCACCAATTGATAGCCCAAAAGGCCAAAGGCCAAGTCAAACCCGGAGAGAAATACGAGTATGGAGTGGCATACGTCACAGTAAACAATCCGGGCGGCGTCCTCAAAGGCCTAGACAGGACCGAGAAGGTTTGGATGAGCCACAGCGACACCGTCTACAGTCTTCCAGAAGAGTATGAGGTACTTGCACACTCAGAAAGTAGCCCGGTGGCAGCCTTCAAGCATAGGTCGCGACCAATATACGGTGTCCAGTGGCATCCGGAAGTTGTCCAAACCGAGAAGGGCACACTGACGCTTAGAAACTTCATATTTGAAGTGTGCAGGTGCAGACCGAACTGGAGAGTGGAGGACTATATTGAAAGGGCAGTCAGGGAAGTGCGGGACAGGGTTGGCGGTGCCAAAGCCATAGTTGCCCTGAGTGGAGGTGTCGACTCAAGCGTCACCGCGGTAATAGCTTCAAGAGCAATAGGCAAGAACTTGAACGCTGTCTTCATTGACCACGGCTTCCTGAGGGAGGGTGAACTAGATGCAGTCAGGTCAATCTTCAGTAGGTTCGAGATGAACCTCATCATTCTAGACGAGAAGAAGCGGTTCCTCAAGAGACTGAAGAACGTCACAGACCCTGAAGAGAAGCGGAAGATAATCGGTGAGGAATTCATACGTTCATTTGAACGTGTAGCCGATGAGCTCAAAGCCGACTACCTGATCCAGGGGACGATATATCCCGACAGAATCGAGTCCGGATTCAGGAAGCACTCCGACAAGATCAAGACACATCACAATGTGGCCGGCTTACCAGACGTCACAAGTTTCAAGGCCATAGTCGAGCCGATAAGAGACCTCTACAAGGATGAGGTCAGACAGGTGGCCCGGAAACTTTGTCTGCCAAGGACGGTATGGGGCAGACAACCTTTCCCAGGCCCGGGACTTGCAGTGAGAATAATTGGAGAGGTAAATGACGAGAAGTTGACGATACTGAGAAAAGCCGACCGTATCGTCACTGAGGAGATGGAGAAGGCTGGTCTTGATGGGGAGTTGTGGCAATACTTTGCAGTCCTGACGGACACAAGAAGCACTGGTGTGAAGGGTGACGCAAGGGTCTACGGATATACTGTAGCCATCAGAGCGGTTGTGAGCACAGACGGAATGACCTCTAGCTTCGCTCAGCTTCCATACAGACTCCTAGAGCGGATATCCTCCAGATTGACGAACGAGATTAAGGAAGTCGTCCGCGTAGTCTATGACATAACGCATAAGCCTCCAGCAACCATCGAGTGGGAGTAGCAGGAAGGGCTACGACCGAGATAACACTGCAACCCCCACCAAACTTCAGTATTATCAGAGAGGTCTCTTGATGAAAGTCGCCAAGATCTTAGTTACCAAAAACCCTGTGGAGTGTGGTGGCGCCCGAAAGACAGAAAAAAGAAACGGCTCCGCTCCTTCGCAAGAACACAGAACAAGTCTCTCTTCAACCCAATGAGAATGAAAGGATGGAGAGCTAAGATGTAGATACTGGTCCAAGGAAGAAAATAAATATCAGTTCCTTACCTCAGTTGGGACCATTCCCCTCTGAAAGAAATAGCGGTGGGCCCCTAAAATGTGGCGAGAACTCTTCACCTCACTTCCGTTCATAATCATAGTCTCCCTCGCAACCGCGCTCCTACTCTACTGGTATGGAGGCAGGATCTCACCGAAAGGAGAGAAGACCCCGGGCAAACTCTCCCAATATGCCTGCGGCGAAGAGTTGCCCGCGGAGAAGCTCCAGGTGAATGTTGAACGCTTCTTCATCTACGCGGTCTACTTCATGGTCTTCGACATTCTAGCATTTATGTTGGCAACCAGTCTGGGGAGTCCCGGGTTTGTACCGGCACTCTATGCCACAATCACACTCCTAGCTGTGATCCTCCTTCTACCAATACTCAGAATTCGTATGGGATGAAACTCGAATGAACCAATGCCTAGGCTGCACAGACATATTGTCCTTCACACACATGAATGCTGAGAACATGATGAGTTTGGGAGGTACGTTCTGAGATGGCGTGGGAAGTAGCTCTTTACAATCTGTTCAGCGTACTCATCTATCCAGGAGTGTTCTTCCTCGTCGCCCTTGCACTCATATATCAGTGGGTGGACAGAAGATTCTTTGCTAAACTGCAGAATCGGTACGGCCCAAACTATACGGGTCTCATAGGAATCCTCCAACCCTTGGCCGACCTGATAAAACTCCTGGCCAAAGAGGATATTGAGCCTTCAGCTGTGGACAAGCACCTATTCAGAGCCGTCCCGATATTGATCTTGGCCCTGCCATTGGCAGCACTCTTCATGGTTCCGATCACAGAGAGCTCAGCCTTAGTATCTTTCGAGGGCGACCTCATCTTCATAATATTCATAATGACTCTGGTTGCGATCCTCGCTTTTCTTGGAGGCTGGGGTTCAACCAACATGTTCAGCACCCTCGGCGGGATGAGGGCTGCGCTCCAGACTCTGGGCTACGAGGTTCCGATGGCTGTGTCCTTCATTGGTCCAGCTATCTTGGCAGGTTCACTCTCAATAAGCAAAATCGTTGAGTGGCAGGCGTCGCAGGGATTCTGGACGATTCTACTTAATCCGTTGGGCTTCGGAATAGTGATAGTGGCCTTTCTGGCAGAGCTTGAGAGGATACCTTTCGACATTCCGGAGGCAGAGACCGAGATCGTGGCGGGATGGCAGACCGAGTTCAGCGGGAGAAAGCTCGCCCTCATCAGGCTAGCCTTTGACCTTGAGCTGGTCCTTGCTTCAGGATTGGCCGCAGCACTCTTCCTCGGAGGACCGACAGGCCCAATACCCTCCATACCCGGGGTTGTCTGGTTCATCATAAAGACACTGGTGATAGTCTTGATCATCGCGTATCTTAGGGCGCTGTTCGCAAGATTCAGAATCGACCAGATGGTTAGCGGATCATGGAGATATCTAGTCCCGCTCTCAATTCTGCAGATAGTGATTCTTGAGCTACTGTTGGGGTGGAGATAGATTGGCTGCGCAAAACGAGCTGGGGATGAACTTGGTGAGGATGCCTACGATGATGCGGAAGATAGTCTGCGACCTCTCGAGCGAAGAGAGAGACGGCCTAACAACTGATTATGAGCATGCAGAACCTTCTTGGGAGAGAACGTTCTATGCTTGAGGACATCCTTCAGTTCAGTCTATTGATAGCCACGTGTCTATTTGCAATATTGACTGTTGAACTGAGAGATCTGCTCCACACGGTCATCTCGCTGGCGGCAATGGCTACCTCACTGGCAGCCATATTCTGGCTTCTCAACGCGCCATATGTGGCTGTCTTTCAGATACTCATCTACGCAGGTGCTGTAGTCGTTCTCTTCATTGCGGCTGTGATGCTAACCGGGAGGAAGTAAAGTGTCATTTCGTGAAGGATACACGGATAGAGTCAGTGTAGCGGGATTACTGGCGGCAATAGTGATCTTGATAATACTTCTGCTGGTAGTTTCCGAAAACGTTTTCGAGCTTACTGAATTCGCAAGGTTCAGCTCAGACTTCGTTGGGGCAACCTCAAATGTTGGACAACTGACCTCCCAGTATCTTTGGAGGAGTCGAACGCTAGACGTTATAGTCCAGGCCGTCTTGGTCTTTGCAGCCGCAACCTGCTGCGTCGCGATGTTGCGGCCTGAGAAGGAGGGTCGGAAAGCTTGATCCCGTTGAGCTACTATCTCACAACCGCTCTCATTCTGTACGTGGTCGGGATGTACTGCTTGGCTGTGAAACGCAACATGATCAAGCTGATAATCGGTATAGAGATCTTGGCCAACGCCGCCAACCTCAACTTCATCGCGTTTTCAGCCTACGGGAAACCAGGAACGGTTGATCCCCTAGGCCACAACTTCGTGATAATGTCTATTGTGGTCGGCGCGTGTGTCGTGGCTGTTGCCTTGACCATCGCGGTCCACGCCTACCGGCACTACAAGACGCTTGATGTTAGAGAACTTAGGAGGTTGAGGTGGTAGACTGAATGATTCCTCTAGATGAGTATGCACCTTGGCTCGTTTGGCTCATACCTCTATCAGGGTCGGTTCTGGTCCCTGTGGTGGCCGCGGTCAATACGAAGTTGAGGAACTGGTTTGCGGTGGCGGTCTCTTTTGTCGGCGCGGCATACGCCGTCTCTGTGGTTCCTCAGGTTTTCAGCCTCCACGGCGAGGCGAGAGACCTGACGGTTCCTTGGATTCCACAGATAGGGTTGAACGCGGGTGTCTTGCTCGACCCGTTGAGTGTCTTTATGTCGATTGTGGCCTCGTGCATCGGCGCGCTGATAATGCTGTACTCAATCGGCTACATGGCTCACGAGGAAGGCTTGACCAGATACTACTTCTTCATGCTCTTGTTCATCGGTGGGATGAACGGTCTTGTCATGGCTGATAACTTCCTTCAACTGTTCATATTCTGGGAGATAGTCGGTCTCTGTTCATACGCCTTGATAGGCTTCTGGTACAAGAGGGAGAGCGCCTCCAGAGCAGGAATAAAAGCATTCATCGTAACGAAGGCCGGCGACGTAATGTTGCTTGTTGGGATACTTATACTCTTCAGCCAAACAGCGTCATTCAGCTTCCTAGATTCAAAGGCCACGATTGAGGCTGGTAGGATTGGTTTCTCTTTGCTGCTTACAGTTTCAATCTTGGTCTTTGGGGGGGCAATGGGGAAGTCTGCCCAGTTCCCCCTGCAGGTATGGCTACCCGACGCTATGGAAGGTCCGACAACGGTCAGTGCGCTGATACACGCTGCAACTATGGTCAAAGCAGGAGTTTATCTTACAGCCAGAACCTTCACCCTATTTGTTGGGGTGCCTGAGTGGCTGAGCACGGTGGCCTACATAGGCGCCATAACAGCTCTGATGACAGCCACAATAGCTATAGTCTCGGTGGATATAAAGCGGGTTCTCGCCTACTCCACAATAAGCCAACTCGGACTTATGATCACAGCACTTGGGATTGGAACAGAAGCCGGATGGTTTGCTAGTCAATTCCATGTCATGAGCCATGCTGTATTCAAGGCTCTACTCTTCCTCTGCGCTGGGTCAGTAATGCATGTAGTTGGCACAACCGACATGAGGAAGATGGGTGGCCTGAGGAGATACATGCCAATAACATTTGTTACAAGTTTAATTGGCATCTTCTCGCTTTCAGGTGTTCCTCCGTTTAATGGTTTCTGGAGTAAGGATCTGATAGTGGCATCGGTCTTTGATGAACACCTCCACATACTGCTGGCCTTGGTCTTTCTTGCAAGTCTCTTCACAGCAGCCTACAGTTTCAGGTGGCTCTCACTCGTATTCTTCGGAAAAGAACCGAAACAGAAAGAGGGCGCCCACTTACGAGAGTCTCCATACATCATAACAGTGCCTCTGATCATTCTTGCGGTCGCAGCAACTATCTCCGGGTTCTTGGAGGCACCTTTTTCAAAGTTCCTAGGGTTTGAGCATGAGCCTGGACTTCAAATGGTTCCTCTAGGTCTCTCTCTGTCAGCTCTTGTACTGGGCTTTCTCCCCATCTACCTAATCTATTTCAGAAGAAGTGTCTCTTCAGTTCAATTGAGAACCGGGGCTCTGGCCCCAATCCACAGACTACTCTCAGAAGGCTACTACTTTGACCGAATGTACTATTCAGTCTTCCTGAACGGTTTTCCTAAGTTGTGCAACCGGATCTATACGTGGATTGAGATTGGAATTATCGACCGCTTGAACTATGCAGTCGCGGCTGGCGCACAGCTGATCAGTCAAAGCTTCAGACCCTCCCATACAGGTAACCTTAACTACAATATGTCTGCGGTCCTCATGGGTCTTGCAGGGTTCTTCATACTCGCTTTCGTTTTGGTGGGATGGTGAGATAATTTGGTTGGGATTACCGGTTTTGACATGTTGTTGGCAGTGTTGTTGCCTGCATTGGTAGCTCCAGTATGTTTCGTTGCTGGAAGAAGGATTGGAAGGGTTTGGAACGGCTTACTCGCAACGTTTGCCCTAGCTGTCTCCACAGTACTACTCCTCAGTTCCTGGAATATGGTACTGACAGGGGGTAAAGTCGTCGAGAATTATGGTGTCTGGATAGGCCTGTTCAAGCTTGACGTGGTCTTCCTTCAGGACTACTTGAGTTTACCAATGTCCCTCCTGATCTCTGGTCTTTCGACTCTGGCGGCAATCTACTCCGTAGCCTACGTGACTCATGAACACAATCAAGAGATGTACTTCACTGCGCTGTTGTTATTCTCGGTCGGTATGATTGGAGTAGTCCTATCCTCGAATTTGATCCTGTTTTATCTGTTCTGGGAGTTGATGCTGATCCCATCATACTTCCTCATAGCCTACTGGGGGACTGGCAGACCAAGAACAATCGGATTCAAATACTTCATGTTTACACACGCCGGTGCGGCCAGTCTCCTATTCGGCATACTCTTGACCTTCGCGGTGACAGGAACCTTCAACCTGCTGGATTTGGGACCCCTCCTCACCGGCGTAGCTTCAGAGACTCTAAGGGCTATCATGATCCTAATGTTCATCGGATTCGCGGTTAAGCTTGCAATCTTTCCAGTCCACACGTGGCTTCCAGACGCACATGCGGAAGCACCGACGCCAATCAGTGTCCTGTTAAGTGGTGTGATGATCGAGATAGGAGCCTACGCAATAGTTAGAGTGACCTTGACCTTCTTCCCGTCAGCGTTAGTCAATGTTGCTTATGGCCTAAGCGTACTGGCTGTCGTGACGATGCTTTGGGGCGGGTTTATGGCCCTGGCCCAGACGGATATCAAAAGACTCCTTGCCTACAGCAGTATCAGTCAAGTCGGCTACATTCTCTTCGGCATTATGAGTCTAACCTCTCTAGGACTCGGAGGGAGCCTCTTCCACCTGATAAACCATGGAGTTGCCAAGGGGCTGCTCTTCATGTGTGCCGGCGCAATAATATATGCAACAGGAATTCGAGACATCAACAAGCTTGGAGGATTGGCTGGTAAGATGCCTGTTACAGCCGTCGCCGCCTTGTGTGGTGCACTCTCCATCGCGGGGACCCCACCGTTTGGAGGGTTTGCCAGTGAATGGATGATCTTCGCCGGTGGCTTCGGTGCAGGTTACACTCTCTTGTCGTCTCTTGCGATTGCAGCGGCAATAGTGACTCTAGCCTATTATCTCAAAATGATTAAGAAAGTCTTCTTTGGGGAGTGCCCCGCGAACCTTGGCGGCACCAGGGAGGCGCCTCTAAGCATGCTCCTGCCGATGTCCATCTTAACCTTCCTCACAGTCGCTTTTGGAATCTTCGCCTTTGCGCCACTCCAGATGGTGTATCCGGCCGCTGAGGCGGTTGCCAAGATCTTTGTTGGAGGTTGAATAGATGATCCTTACCTTGCCACTCGACCTACTGATACTGTTCGCCATAACCACACCGATAGTCTACCTCATCGGCCTCAAAGCCAATGTTAAGAAGCTCGTGGATGCTTGGGCTGTAGCAGGCTTTTTACTCTCCGCCGCGGCTCTCTACCTCCTATACTTGAGGGTCTCGGTTGAGAAGATAGTCGTCCACTATTGGGCCGGTCTGCAGCTTAGGGGAGTGGCGACCCTCGAGATAGATTCGCTAAGCATCTTCATGGCCGGGATATTCACCTTCATCGGACTGCTCACAGCAGTATACTCGACACGATACATGGACCACTACACAGGCCACGGTGAGTACTACACGCTCCTTCTTCTGATGGTCGCCGGGATGGTGGGTGTAACCTTTGCAGGCGACTTCTTCACATTCTTCCTGTTCTGGGAGGTTATGTGCATAACATCCTATGTGCTGGTTGCTTTCCGGAAGGATAGTTGGGAACCTGTCGAGGCCGGATTCAAGTATCTCGTGATGAGTTCGGCTGGGAGCGGAACAATCCTCTTCGGCATGTCGATCCTTTACGGAATGGCGGGTTCACTCAACTTCGCATATCTGAGCAGCACCATCTCAAAGACTGCGACCCCTTGGTCACTCCTGGCCCTCGCGATGGTCGTTGTCGGCTTGGGGGTCAAGGCCTCAATAGTTCCCTTCCATACTTGGCTGCCTGACGCACACCCTGCGGCTCCAAGCTCGATAAGCGCCATGCTTTCAGGCGTCGTGATAAAGACGGGCGTATACGGCCTCGTCCGCGTCATGTTGATGATATTTGCTCCAGCAGCATACCACTGGCACATCGTCCTGGCGGTCTTCGCCGTCTTGACGATGACCGTGGGCAACGTCATGGCCCTCCTCCAGTCCGACCTGAAACGTCTTCTAGCCTTCAGCAGCATCAGCCACATAGGATACATCATCTTTGGGCTCTCAGCGGCAACACTCTACGGACTGACTGGAGGCCTCTTCCACATCATAAACCACGCCGTGATGAAGGCCCTCCTCTTCCTCTGCTCAGGCGCATTCCTATTCGCTGTTGGGAGCCGAAACCTGAGCGACCTAGCCGGGATAGGGAGGAGGATGAAGGTGACTGGACTAGCCTTCATAGTCGGTTCCCTCGCGTTGGCAGGTGTACCCCCCCTCAACGGGTTCCAGAGCGAATTCATGATAATACTTTCAGGGATACAGAGGGGCGCCGCTGACAGCGTGTGGTACTGGCTCTCCGCAATAATGGTTCTGAACGTCCTATTCTCAGTCGGCTACTATCTCCGCATAATCCAGACGATAATACTCAGGGAGCCAACCACCCTGACCTCAACCTCAAAGGAGGCGCCCGCACCGATGCTATTCTCAATGGTGATACTGGCCATCCTATGCATCGTGATAGGCGTCTACCCAGGGCCCTTCGTCGACCTGGCGAACCAGGCGGCCCAGGCAGCCTTCAACCTCGACGGATACGTCAAGGCAATACTGGGCTAACCATACGACACCAAACCTCACCGGCCAGAAAATCCAGATTATAGGTAGCGAACCGCATGCCAGTCCTCTAGGACGCGCCGCGACAGCGCCCCCTAACCTACCCCTGCACGCCACGCCGACGCAAGACCCCCCTGGGGGGTGGGGTGGGTCCCCCTCTCAAGACAGAAAACGGAAAATGCCGGACAGGTGGGTGAAACAATTCGCAACCCACCAGCCAGTACAGCTCACAGGTTCCCAGAATCTTAAGATCTGTGCAGAACCCGTAAGAATCAAAACCCAGCAATCTATCTATTTGATCAGTAGGCCCTCGACAACATCAACTATGAGCCTCAGCGTCTCCTCAATCTCCGGGGAGAGACCCTCACCAAAGTCCGTATTCTTGGGTTGAACCGCAAGAAGAGCAACTTTAGCGTGCGTCTGGCCTACCAGATAATCTGTGAAGACCCTCAACGGCAAGGTGTGTGTAGACAAGGCCATACCGACTATCTCCTCAGGAGATATCAGTCTAACCGAGCCGGGACTCAACCCGATATCTGCCGCGTCAACTATCAATATGTGAGACGGAAGGAACCTTCTAATAGGCCCAACATAAGTCTCCGGGACACTGCCGCAATCGATGGCCGTAACGTTTCTAGGCAGCTTCCCAAGTCTTCCAACCAGCGCCACCCCGAGGCCGTCGTCACTCCTCAGAGAGTTACCGACGCCGGCGATGACTAGGCGTCGACAATCCGTCAGCCACCCAACCAACTTCGTCTGAAGAGCTTCTGAATCCAGCTGCAACACCACCGCGCCGAGGGCCACGAGTCTTGACCTAGACAGTCCTCTGGCAGGTCACTACCGGACGCGGCCCGACCTCACACAGAAGATGAAAAAAGAAACATTTCAGACCAGTCTTGGTTACAGGACCTCATCCTTGAGCTTCACATAGTCCTCCTCCCGGTCTATATCCAGAAGGATCTCCGCGGAGTCAACCTTAACGGTTTCAACATCCTCCGCATATTTCTCCAGAAGCCTCCTCGCCCCAATATCCCCAGAAAGCGACGCAAGCTCCTTCAGGTACTTCTTGGAGAAAATGACCGGGTGGCCCTTGACCCCCCTATAGACCGGTACCACAATCCCTGATCTGGAAGAGAGGTATCTATCAATCAAGAGGTTGATGACTTCCGGCCTTATCAGAGGTTGATCAGCCAGGGCTATCAAGAAAGCCTCTGCCGTGGAGTCGGCGGATAATACTCCACACCTTATCGAGGAACTCATCCCCTCAGAGTAACGTGGGTTGACAGTAAATTTGATCCTTTTATCCCTGAGGAGAAGTGACCCTCTCAGTCTCTCAGCATCGTACCCTAGGACTATGATGAGCTCATCAATCATTGAGTCCAGCAGCCTCTTAACAGTCTCTTCGAGGATTGTTGATTGCCCAAAGCTGAGAAGCTGCTTTGTCCTCCCCATTCTCCTTGACTCGCCCGCGGCCAGTAGGATTGCTGAGATCAAGGGTGACCAGCCGAGCTGGACTTGGCGGCCTTGCCTTTTAGGCCCAGCGTCCTGACGGCTTCTAGGACGCCCACACCTATGACTATTGATCGGTCCGCAATCTTGAAGCAGTATTCTCTCCGGTCTCTCGGATCGACGTCTCCAAGCTTAAGGCCGTTCTTTATCACAGACCCGTCTCTCATTATCCCCCTCAGGACACCAGCAACACTCGCCTTGACTTCTAGACCGCCGACCTTGGCCACCGCCTGTCCCGCCTCGACGTGCTCACCGATCTGCACCAAGACCTCCAGCACACCGTCCCTTGGAGCCCTCAAGACCCTCTCGTGGGTTATGCCCTCGATACTGCAGGGGGTCCCGTGGTCAGGTTGAGCGGTTCCTACGTAGATCGGTCTACCCAGACTTGGGCCCTCACTCGTCTCTATGACGGCGTGGACGTCCCTTCCAGCCTCAAATCCAGGTCCCAAACCTATCGTCATGGGGGCGTCTGTAATCTTGGTCCCAGTATTCTTCTTGGCCATTATCGCGTCGACCAATACGTCAGGCTTGAGCTTACGAAGAATCTCTGCCTCTGGATCGACGACAACCGCGATCTTGCCCTCCGCAATTGTAGCCTCGACCTCTGTCGGGGCGGTTCTCTTCGCCCTCACACCCTCGACTTCCCATTCACCTTCATAGACAGCCTCCGAAAAGGAAACCGCCCTCCTCTCAGTCGTCGGTCGCTGAACCTCCGTCATGACGACTCGGAACCCGCTTCTGAAGAGGGTGTGAGCCACACCCGTTGCAACATCGCCTGCTCCTCTGATGAGGGCCGTGGGTTGCGTCCTCAAGCTAGCCTCCACCCCTTCCAAAAGGACAGGTCGGGTAAGCGCATACTTTACATTTCAGGCAGAGTCCGCCGTGGCCCAAGGCCACTATGTCTTTATGGGTCAGGGTTTCACCGGCCAGAATCCTGGGAAGCACCAAGTCGAGGATGGTAGTATTATAGTACATTGCGCACGCAGGGATGCCGAGCAGCGGGGTCCCGTCTATGTAGGATATCATGAACATGAATCCCGGCTGAACCGGGGCCCCATACTTCTCCACCGAAGCCTTCGCCTCCAGGGCGCTTCTGAGCGTCACGTCATCGGGATCAACCGCCATACCTCCGGTGGCGATGATCAGATCCATGCCCCGCCCTTTCATCCTCGTTATCTCGTTCACAATCCTCTGCGTGTCATCTGGGACATAGACGACCTTCTTGACTGCGGAGCCGAGCTTACTGATCTTCCTCTTCATCACCGGACCAAACTCGTCTCTTATGATCCCGTGGTAAACCTCGTTTCCAGTAATTATCAAGCCGACCCTGTTCTTCCTGAGCGGAATCACATCGATGATGGGCCCACCATTCCGACAGATCTCCATCACCCCTCTGATCTTTTCCTCCTCTATTATGAGCGGGAAGATCTTTGCGACAGCAACCCTATCCCCCGCCTTGACGAGGCGGTTTGTATGCTGCGTGGCGACTCCGAGACCGTCTATCTCATTTATCTCCTCCAGCCTCCCGACATCAACCTTGAGGATGCCATCCTCCCCGGCTGTGATGGGCACGCTTCCTTCATTCGGTGTCTGTGTCCTTACGTTTGGCCCTGAGACTGCCGAGGCAAGCCTTCGCGCCCCCTCCTCCTCGTGAAGCTCTCCAGGTTCAAGCTCAAGAATGTATATGTGCTCTTTACCTGTCTTACGCAACTCCCTCAGGTCCCTTTTGCGAATGACGTGTCCTTTCTTGAAGAGAGTCCCCTTGTACTTCCCACGCCTAGTGATTCTGGTCAGGTCGTGACTCAACACCTTGCCAACGGAATCTTCAAGTCTGACGACGCTCTTTCTCACTCCCACTCACCGGTCATGACTTGCCTAACTGTTCTAACTCTCCCTCATCATGATCTCAATTCGACTGGGCTCGATAGACGGTTTCCAGATGAGAGCCTAGCAATACACTCCGACGGTGATGAATCAATCAGTATCAGTCTCCGTCGATTCTAGGGCAATGCGTTGAACTATCTTGGTTATTCTTCTGTTGATCTCTCCAACAACCTTGTATAGGTGGTATACAATTGCAAAGAGCACGATTATAGAGAAAGTTGTAACAAACTGTATTGGTGTGGCCATCCCCAGAGCTGAGGTCGCCGAGAGATATATTCCTGGATAGATTCCAGTAAACATGAGTCCAAGCCAGATGACCATCCATACAAGGAAACTCGTAGCCCCTATCCTCTTCCTCCTATACTCCCTAAACGTGTATGCAGCCATGGCTAGACCCAGTAACATGGCGACCAGTCCATACGGCTCCAACATGAGACACACCGATTTGACTCTCGCTACTTAGGCTTCAGAGTATTATAAAGGATCTTTAACGCATCCTTAGCTCCTGCCCCCCGAATACGCTTCCTGAAATATACAGTCCTTATGGGGACTTCCATTATTCTGAAACCTTTCCTAGACGATAGAATCAACATCTCAGTTGCCCAGCGATAGTCTGTTGAACTATGACTGATCGCTTCAGCCACTCCCCGCGAGAGAGCACGGAACCCCGACTGGGAGTCGTTGATCACCACGCCACATGCTAACGAAGCAAATCTTGAAAGAACCTTATTCCCCATCTTCTTGTGAAGCGGCATCGCCGCCTTTCGAGCGGGCAATCTTGAACCTACAACTATGTCCGCCTTCTTCTCCAGCAAAGGAGCGACCACTGCCGGAATCTCATCTGGATCATGCTGTCCATCCCCATCTAGGGTCACAATGATCTCTGCGCCACGCTTCAAAGCCGAAGAAAAACCGGTCGACAGAGCCGCTCCAACCCCTAGTCTTGAGACGTGGCTAATCACTTTTCCTCCAGCTTCTTTCGCTCTGTTTCGCGTCTCATCGTCGCTTCCATCATCAACAACCAACACCATGCTGCAGTATTTCTTTGCCCCTTCCACCACAGTACCTATCGTCGATTCCTCATTGAACGCAGGGATGACGCAGACTACCCGCAATCTGAATACACCAAACTTACCAGTCATCTCAGCATGGGCTGGCCGATTACTCTCTACTTAGACGGGCCCCAAATATCTTGCGACAGAACGCGGAACGCCAGACTCTAAGACGGAACATAGTTTAGACACCGCAAAGAGTAGCAGAGCGAAGCAAGCAAGACCACAAGCATGAAGAGCAGTCGGCAGAGTCCGGCCAATCGACCATTAGACCTCGTGATCCCTTGCGATGCCATAGCCACACCGAAGACCGCTGGAAGCTGATATGGAACCATGTAGAGAAGTCTCCACTGCCACCAAGAGCCTACAAAGAGCAGAGGAGTCGAAGTTACTAGAAGTATTGAAGAAAGTAGAAGGCTGACATGCTGGCCGAAACGTCTCGAAAAAACAAAGCCTATGATCGCGATCAAGATTATTGGCGGATTTGCTATGAACCCACCGACGTAATATCGGACCGTGAACGCAACGGCAGAGGGGAAACTTGTGAAGTTGTTGAGGCTTATCGCAGCAATACCCTCACTTGATAGGTGAATGAACTCCCCCGTGAGAAAGAGTGATGCCGCCAACAACAGTATCATAAGATTCATGCCAACAACAAGCAGACTGGACTTTACAGTTGGGCCTCTGGGAGAAGTGCCGTGAGTCGCGAGGCTCAGGAACAGGTTGAGCATAACAAAAACCATGAGAGAAGCCAATGTGACTGCCCAAGTCCAAGCGTGTGTCAATAGAATCGCGAAGCTAACGAGCGTTGAGAGCAAAATATTTGGCCACGAAGGCTTCTGCCACATCCGCAGTAAAAGGCCGAGAAAGAGTACGACCCATCCTAGGGCAAGCCAATTTGCAAATATGCCTGCGTAGACTCCGACGGTCGTGGTGATAGAGAACAGAGCCAAGAACGCAGACAGCGAGGCTAAGGTGTCGTCGCGCGTAATACTTCTCATCAAGAAAAAGGTTGCAACTCCCAAGAATGCGGCTGGAACCGCAGGGCCGATCTTAACAACGAATTCAGGGGTAAAAGAGGTCAGGGCCATTATGACGTATAGTATCAGCAAGTAAGGCATCCTGCTTGAGGCACCATAATCCGACATCACATGGCTGAATCCAGACGGCCCTGACATATCCAATAAATTCTGGTAATACCATGGTGTATCAACTCCAATGAGTCTGGCGCTATAGAAGTATGGATAATACACAAGAAGCAGCGAACAACCTATGATTGCCGGAATCGTAATATATGCAACATACTTAGACTTTCCCAAGCATCTGTTGCGTATCCCATTGTTGCTGGTTGAGTCAAGACCTTTTTCCCGCACTCCTTCATGACCAAGAAAGGCAATCTTTCCAGACTGGGCCTCGCCTGAGAGCCTGCCGATTTTCTTGTTGATTGCTTTGGTGAGGGACTTTAGGGAAGGAACCCAAAGCCACGAGAACATCAAGACGACTAGAGCAGGCAAGGTTAACGGGTATAGGAGACCGAACACGTCCGTTTCCAATGAAGGAATGATCCACCTGGGCTCACCGTCGAAAGGTGCATGTGGATTGAGGATATTGAAGAGCCAACCCGCAGCAGAACCCACCTCTATCACAAACGCTATTGTGAGTAGTGACGTGATGAAGCCTAGAGCCGACTCTTTCTGTTTCATAACAAAGCCGCCATCACGATATAGAAGAGGAAAGAAAGCAGTCACAATCGCTGAGAGCATTCCGAGAAAGGCCCCACTAAACTCCCGTCCCGAAAGATGAAGACTGAGGGAAGTGAGCATAAAGAAAATCGGGAGAAGAGTCACATGGCGTTCAAGGAGCTTTCTGTTTTGGAGTGCTACCCAAGCTACCGCCAAGGTCACAGTCGCGAGCAACCAGATCAACTCATCGATCCTTGGGCCGAAGACCTGGAGCCGAACAACCCTTGGGGCATACCCAACGTAAGATTCTATTGCAACTGAACTGGTGAGGGCGGGTAAACTGAAGAACAAGGTTAGAGAACAGAGTATTGGTATCAGGCCCCGCAAGACTCTCACATGCCCGAATCGGAATCCGAGAAAAACCGTTGTCGCCAGCGCCAAGCCGTACAGTGAAAAGACCATGGTTGCTACGTCAAGTCTCGCAGCGGCTGTGGGAGTCACCGTCACCGAAACCGTCATACTGGTTGCCTCTGAATACAGGTCGTCCCCGAGAAAATGGGCTCGAACCAAGAGTTCCCCTCGAAATCCTGAGGGGACCTCCAAGAATGATTCTGCCGTACCATTATCGAAGGTTCTAGCTTCTGTGAGCTTCAACCACTCGTTTCCAGATCTATACTCAAAACTTACAAGCCTGCCTCCCACCCCCTTGAGGGAGCCGTCCAGCAGGTCGACATGGAGGAGGACCTTCTCGCCCGCAGACGCGGCTTTTGGCGTAGCATGTATATCGAGAGAGGTGTACCTTGAAGCATCTGTGACTTGAAGTAGAGAACTTGGGGACTTACTTGTTTCGTAGACACGCAGGTCCTCTCTGAAATCTTCTGACAGTCTCACAGACCCATTCTCAATCAGTTGAATATCCGTCACAAAGGCTTCAACACTCAGCTTCTGTCTATCGGTCTTGCCGATCCCAATATATGAGAGAGTGAAGCCTTCCGACCTTGCGGGATATTCTGGACCATTCTCACCAACCGGTTCCCCGTCTATATAGAATTCAGCCGAGTTCCCGTGAACAACGGTTGCTAGGAGACACCACTTTCCGGGAACCCATCCTTCCTTCCTCGTCACCGCTGCTGATGAATCCATGAACGGGTAGTAGAACAGCACACTTCCATCATTAGCGAGCCTGAAGGAGTATCTCAATTCATGATTCCGAACGTAGTCGCGGTATCCTCTCAAGTCTATTTGAAGGAGAATTCCCGCTGGGTACGACTGAGAACTCAAGACTTTTACTAGAGCTTGAAATTTGATAATGCTCTGATTCACAGTCACGCTCGGGATGGCACGGCTTATGTAGGCATATTCATCAGGACCTGAAACCGAGATTAAAAGAGCGCTTTCTCCTCGAGGGGAAGCCTGTGTCTCACCAGCAACTTGTCCAAACAGAGTGGGCGCGATGACAGTCAGCGCAATAATGACTGTAACTACATGTTTCTGCATAGTATGCACAGACCAATGGCTGGCCGCATCTCTGGCGACCTGAAGTATCAGACTGATCGTCTAATAAACCTGAAGGTGGTTCACCGCTAGAATAACAGGAGACTGAATATTCATTACTTCTTCAGGGCGATATTTCCAGTATGTTGGGGGAGACTTCACTTACCGAGGGGAGATGAATCTCCGGTCTGCACATGAGCGACTTCATATCTTGTCTTCCACCGCTTTGCAAGTAAACCGGAGATCTTCAGGGAGGGAAGCAAAGCTACGAGAAGACCTGTTGTAGACGCTAAGCCTGCAGTGAAGACTGTGAGAAGATAGCGCGGAGGTTCAAGGAGATCTGTTACGTTCATTTCTTCGAGGACAAGATAGGAGAAGCAGAATATCCAAAACGTGAGTAATGGCAGCATTCCTTTTCTGCTGACGGACCGTTTAATCACGATTGTAGCCAGCACCAACAGAAGGGTAGCCCAAGGGAGAATATAGAAGAGCCCGATGAGGGCCGCTCCAGATGCTATCGCGGCTATGGGCCCTAGGGGTTTGAGGTTTGCAAGATCTGCGTAGGTCGCGTCCGTGAGACCCATCACTAGTGTGAAAGGCGCCGTCACAGTATACGAGAGATCTCTGGGCCCCTTCACCTCTTCATAGAGTGATGAAGTGGAGTTGCTGAATACTCCAGCCAACCTCTTGAATTTCAATACGCTCTGACTGACGGCAACGCCTTGTGGTTCGCTTGCAGCTCCGCTGTGAGAGGCGTCTCCGGGCCACACCGCCCTTATTTGAAGCATACCTGTTACGTCAGGTTCCCAGTCATATCCATATTGCCCAGTTGTGTCTGTCTGAACCTTGCACAGGGGTCTCCATGGCTCGCCGCTGACCCTGTATTCGATCGTAACTTCAGCCTCGATAGGCGGTGTTATCTTTCCCTCTATTCGCAGTATTCCTGTAGTCAGAAGATTGGCTGTTGATACACTGCAAGACAATTGGGCGGATTGCTTTTGATTGGTGAATACTGCAACAAGTTTCCCTGGTCCTGATAGTCGAGCTGGTGGCGTAATCACTTTTCCTTGCTGATCCTTCCAATGCTCTAGGAAAAGCTCTTCCTTCATAAGGTGAATCTCAGGCAGGGTGACGCTGAAGTTCAGCAACGAACTCTCTTGAACCCAGTCTTGGACGCTGTGAGGAACCTCGGAGGGCAACCCAAGATCGTTCAGTGTGTAGATCACTCTTGTTCCTTCAGGCAAGCCTTCGGTCGTAAGAGTAACTCTAAAGAATCTGTTCCATTTTGCACTGACAGTCTTGGGGCTGTCCATTATCACTGTTGTAGAGTCCCCATCCGTCTTAACATCGCCAGACCACCCTTCGAAGACATACTTCACCTCATCATTCTCTACCGTCGCTGGTATAGGGATTGAAACAGTCTCACCTTCACCATACCATCCCCCTCCAGAAACTTTCGAGTATGACGACTCTATTGTTAACAGGAACTCCTTAGAGTATTCTGCAGAGAGAGCAGCATTTGATCTGACGTCTATGGTGAGCGGGTTTGATGTATTACCGTCTGACCAACGGTTGAACACCAGTCTTACACCGTTGCTTTCAGTGGTGCTGTTTTCCAAACCTATCGTGTGAATCCCTTTATCCAGAGCTACGCTAAGTTTGGAGTCATCTTCTATTTTGAGGGTGAAACCATCAACCCGAAGAAGACTGACCTCTTGTGGTGTATTGACAGTAAGCTGGTAGACATCACCCTTCATTCGCCAAGTTGCGTTGAGCTGCCTCTGTTCAAGGACGTAGTAGTCGTTCAGTCTCAGAGCGTGGCCTAGGAGAACCTTGCTACTGTCTCGCATATCCATGTATATGATACTGAAGTAGTAGTCGCCTGAGTCGCCTACCAAGAGGGCCCAGAGCTCATTCCATCCAGACTTTGGATTGACTGTGTTACGTAGCGCGTACAGCTTAAGGATTGAAGAAGCGTCTTTGAAATAGCCTCTGTCGCCGACTATGAACAAGTCTGGCCCGGTTGCGAAGAGCCTATTCTCTATCTTGCTCTGGGGGGTGAGGGACAATTGGGTCACGGGAACATTCCTTGTAGAGGACGGTGTCTTCGTGACCAGACTCCTGCCCTGGTAGAGGACCTTCTGGTATGTTGCAGATTCATACTCGAATATTCTTGCCTCAAAACTCGTCGACCCATTGGCGAAGTACAAGAAGGCTATGTAGAAATTGGTGCTCGTGACGTTGGCAAGGAAGAAGGCGTCCATATTCTTCTCAATCCAGAAGAGGTGTTTCCATGGGGTGAAGTAGACTTTGGAACCTGCAATCTCGATTGTTCCCCCATTCTCGTTTACCGAGATACTCTCTCCATTATAGTTCTCACCCGTAACATTGAAACTGACAATTTGATTAACGGAAGACCCACCAAGTGTGGGGAGAAGGGGTTGGTCGTCTACCTTTTCTCCATAGGTTATACATTGAACAGACTTGAATTCGGACATGTTCTGAACAGATGCCAAAGTGATGCAGATGCACAGTAGAATAATCCTGAAGCTCGATTTCACATAGGCTTGGGGGCTCATTCCTCTAGCTTCACTCTCAGGTTTTCACAACGTGTCTCCAAATGTCATACAAATAGGGTTTGGATGAGAATCTGGCAAGACTGACAAGTTGAAGTGCCCAGCATTCACAGATAGCATTAAACTCAAGCCTCTCCAAACATCCTGTTTGGTTCTGAAGACTCGTTAGCGAATTTGCGGCATCGGCGTGGAGAGAGTTTGGTTTATTGAGATTCTTCTATCGATGGTGAGTGTGAAAGCCGTATCTTCGGAGGTCACTGATATTCTGACGAGTCTAGACTTATCTATGTAGGATTGTCCAACATTGAAAGCCGCGTTTCTCAGGCCCGGCGTGGAAGGGTCTGCGTCAATCACTCTGACCATCCCATTGCCTGGAGCGAGTTTCTCATCAACGTAACTTATGAGGACACCCTTTTCCGGTAGGTACGTGTCGAAACCGGATTGAAGCCTAACCTCAACAAAGTAATACCTGCCTGAGGTGATCGGCAGTATTACCGCTTGAACATTTTCACTAGGAACCTCAAGCGGCGTTAAGGTGACTTCTTCCAAGGACCCGGAGTATATCGTTCTAGTCCTGACCCGCCAGCCTAGCGTGATCTTGCTCCAAGCACCTGGGTGGGAAGGACTTGATCCTGGTGGTTCACCGTTGCGCAGGCCAGTGTCCATAACATCCCAAGGCCCCATGTATTGGCTCTTGAGGCTACTGGCTGGATACAGATCCGGAAGGCCGAGGCTGTGCATAAATTCGTGAGCATAGACACCTAAGGGATTCTTGCCCCCAGCCTCCTCCTCAGGAACAACTATCACTTTATTTATTATCAGACCGTCAGCATAGAGGGGCGGCCTGATCGTCAAGTATCCCGACCAGAGGTCGCTTAGGGCGCCCGTGGTCTCCTGGCCTTTTCCGGCGTGTATGACCATTATATGTTTGTAAAGATTGAAGTTGACCAAACCATTTACTGCATGTATAGAGTCGCAGACGAGCCTCCTCACCTCGACGTCTATGAAAGGCCCGAAGTCACGCCCGTAGGACGAGGTGTCATACGGAAGCTTTACCCAATCAGTGACTTCCCCAACAACCCATGCAGCGTCATAGGAGACTTCTCTAATGTACCTGTTTAGGTCTTCAAGAATGGCTTTTGCAACCTCGTCTCTGGTTTTCTTGTGATCTAGATTCTTGAACTCAACGAGTATAACGACGATGGATTGAGACCCCGAAGCCCAAGATGCGTCATTAGTGTCAACAGTGGCGGTGGGTGAAGCGTTCGCGTAAGCTTCACTAAGCGGATACTGGACTAGAGGTATTATGATTAAGACCAGAAGCTTGAGCGCACTGGAAATTGACATTTGCCTATTTCTGCCTCTACACAATACGTACTTCTAGGCTGTGAGTCAGTAGTTCTGGCGGCCGAATACTTTCAAAGTCTTTTTCGTAGAGTCTGCTGGTGTTAACGGTACAATTTTATAGATTCTCCATGCCAGCTATGACTAACGTACACGAAGTTTTGGGAACTGCTTGGATCTACCAAGATTCTCTTGCGGAACCTGCCGATATTCCTTCTTCGTCTTGCGAGGAGCACTCCCACGCCCGAGTGGATCCTCCCAGGGCCGACTCTGCAAATCTTAAATTAGGTTCTTCACAATGTACTTGTGACGGTCTAGACCAAGAATGCAACTTATTCAGACGGGAATAAAAGGACTGGATGAATTGCTTGGGGGTGGTCTCCCAGAGGGAAAGTGTATTCTCGTAGTTGGCAGCCCAGGATCGGGAAAGACTATTCTGTTGATGCAGTTTCTCAGAAGCGGTGCTATGGCGGATGAGAGGGGGCTATATGTTGCGATGGACGAGACGCCGGAGCAGGTCAAATCCAACCTATCCGGTTTTGGCTGGAATCTTGATGAGCTTGAAGGGGCCGGTAAACTACTCTTCTTGGATGCAACGATGCTGAGAAGTGGAAGTATCCGTAGAGGTTCAAACAACCTTTTGCTGGGGACTGAAGAGATCGCGTTGGAGCCAAGGATGACAGTTAAGTCGCTAGTTGGCACCATAATGAGGATCATCAAGGAAGAAGACATCCAAAGAATAGCTGTAGACCCGATAACTTCCATAATATTGCATTACGATGAGCCCTACAAGAAGAGGCGGGCGATGTTGATGTTCTTCGACTCGCTGATAGAGTCTGGCTGCACAACACTAGTTACCACAGAACTCAGGACTAGCATGTTGAGGAGAGCTTTCCAGCTGGAGGAATTCCTATCTCAAGGAGTCATCTTGATGCATAGTTTTGTGCACGCAGGAAATGTTGTCAGGGCTATACAGATAGAGAAGATGCGTGGAATCCCCCATGATACCCAGCTCAGGCCTTACCAGATAACATCAAAAGGCATTGAGGTTTATCCTAAGGACCGTGTCTTTTGAGTGAACTCACAATCTTGACTTGCCTCATGCCTCCTGCACATCGCGTGATTTTGTTGTCCTAAAGATTATCCCTCTGTCGCCGTCAACCGAGAATTCTGTCCAACGCTCAATATGTCTCTTCTTCAGCTTCTTGATGCGTAGCCTTCTCTTACACTCACCTGCCTCTTCGGTTGATGAGATCTCGATGACGCAGTCTGACGCCGCCTCTATCGTGTTCAACCCTTCTCTACCTATTCCGGTTCCTAGAGTATAGAAGAAACGACCGTTAACCCCTTTGGTCTTTGCACCAACCGAATGGACGAAGTTTGCAATGTACTCGTCCCTAAGCATTGTGAAGAGCGGCGTCAAGGAGTCTAGGAACACATCGGTATTCTGGCCTAGCTTCTCGAGGCATGCTGAGACCTGGACTCCGAGACCTGTCAGGTCTCCAACAGCAGGGGTTCTATGCTCTTCCGGAGACTCGCGTCCTCCAGATGCGGAGTAGCAATCTATGAATATGAGTCTCGATGTTTTCTCATACTCTTCCAAGTTTGGCTCAAAGACCTTTAATTCCCTTCTGATGTTCGAAGGGAAGTCAAGGTTTGTGATGAAGACGCATGGGTCTCCACTCCTTAAGGCCTTCATGAGCAAGTGTTTTGCAAGGACAGTTTTGCCCGACCCAGCAGGACCCATTATCATAACTGAGGATGAAGGAGGTATCCCGCCACCAGTTAGTGTATCAAAATAGTTGAAATCATACTCATGCACTCCTCTTCTCCTTCTCTTGACCAACGTTATGGTTGAGCCTGAAGCCATGAGTATCAGGAAGATTCCAAGTGCAGAGTTCAATATCCAGGGCTTGATAACGCGCTGTTCAATCTCCCGACTTACATCTGAGGACAAGTGCAACGTAATCTTTTCCGAAGTGGGCAAGGTCAAAGCGAGAACTGTGAAATTGTACTTTACCTCAACAGAGTATTCTGATTCGGGGAGTTGCGAGAACCGAACTTTGCCTTCACCGGAGGTTCTTCCTCCACCTACTATAGAACCTCCCTTGGAGAGGGTGACTGTTGCTCCCTCAACTGGAAAGCCGAGAAGATCCCGTGTAGAGACATCGAGGCTGTAGACTTTGCATTTGAGCCGGATCGTCGCGTCTTCTGTGGTGTAGTGGATGGTTCTGTTGACGACGGCCTCCTTCCATATCACGATAACTTCATGCAGTGTTTCTCGTGACTTTGGTAGGAGGGCCCTCGCCCAGCCTTCCGAGTCAGTTCTACCCGTCCAAATACGGTTCCCCCCAATAGATATTGTGACGTTGGCGCCAACTATCGGTTCATCATATGGATCCGTCGTCTGCAAATCAAGAACGTTGAAAGCCCGCTTGATCGGCAGGGCAACATAGGTGGCTGTCCCCTCCTCGTCCCAGAAAATCACGAGTGACGACACATCAGACCTAGGAATCATGGAGAATATGATTGTGGATCCTTCGCCGAATGTGTGGATTATCGGAATGCCAAGAACATACTGATTGATTTGGTTATCTACTGGAAGGGCTACAACGGCGCTTGAAACCCGCGTGCTACCTCCCTCGACGTTAACTTCACAAAGTGAAACGTTTAGCTGGACCACTCTTTTCACAGGTGACCGTAGGTAGAGTCTGTAGTTTACTGAGCCCTCTATACTAAGCTCCTGAACGAGAGATGGATATAGGATGAAACTGATCTCCTTGTCTAGAATTGTGGATCTTCGCTGACCGTAAGGTGGAGCAGTGCTCAGTATCTTTCCGCCCTGAACGCCAACAGTATTGTCTGTGTGCGCATACAGGATTATCATTTCTGTCGAGTCGAGTCTCTGCTCCGCTGCAGTCTTGTCGATGAAGGAGCCTACAATAACTAGGGATAGGAACAGTAACGCTAGAGACCCTCGTGTCAACGATATGCTCCTCGCAGGAAAACATCACTCTTCCAGATTGAACCTACCCTGATTGCACCTTTTTCCACATCATTCCACTTTCAAGTATTTCTGAAGGGAAGCTATCTTTTTGAATCTATCATTTTAAGGTAGTCTATGATGAAGCAGGACAGCACGAATACTAACACAACCAATTTTGTTGCGAAGACTATGTTTATCGGGGTCATGTTACGCAGAGGCCAGGGATTCACGATTATGTCAGGATTCTGGAGCCCTTGCACGGAAAGTGCCGCCGACCAAACCACGATGTGGTAGATCAATTCGAAACCGCTTGCCAGTACCCCCAGCCATGCTATGGAGTACAGTACTCTTCTAACGTCGGGGAGCATCTGCTCGAAACGTCTTATTGATGACGGCGTATACAGACCAAAGACGAACCATAGGAAGAAGGAGAACATGAATATCGTTATCGGTTTCATGTAGAGTCCCGGCAAGACCTCAACCTGAACAAGCACTAGGTTGTCACCGACGATGTATGGCGGTGCAGCTTTCACGGCATAGACTATCATTACAAGAATAGCTGTTGTGCCGAATATCCAGGAGAAGAGTGAGTACATGTAGTCTGTTATGCGCTTTATCTTTGGAAGGATAAAGATTGACACCATGATGCTTCCTCCAATGAAGATGATGTAGGCTGGTGCAGGGGTCAGTGCTAGGATAATGGCGCAAACAGCCAGTACAACTGCCACATGCCATAGATCTGAGTAAAGATCGCTCCTCTCAGTGAGGGACACCTTGAGACGTTTAATTAATCCCAGATCTCTCACCCTCTCGCCAGTTAGCTCGACTCCAGATTGTTGTCGAAGGTTATAAAGTCGGTTGCTATTTGAGCACTCTGCCAGCTACTTCGAATGAGTCCGGCTTGGCTTCGACATGAAGTTCTTTGTAGTAGCCAGCGTAATTTCCATAGGTCAGCTTTGTTGCCCCAGATATAAGGATGAGAGATAGGTCGTTGGGTTTTTCCCAACCGGCTTCCAAGTATTGATGGGCAACATCTATCTCAATGTTGGACCATTGATTGAGGGGCGCGGGCACAATTACGATTCTGTGGTTTCGAAGTTGGTAGACTTCTTCAGGGCTGTCTGCGAAAATGAACCATATCAGGTGTGTTCCGTCGTTGATTTCCAGCCCGAATACGTTCCGAGGTTCCTTCGAAACAGGATCTTGGACAAAGCTGAAGGTTGGGTAAACCCGCATTTCTATCCGTGACCTGAAAAGCCTTGATACAGCCTCTCCTCTGAATGTCTGTTTGACGTGGATAGTGGCCCAGCTATAGGTGTCATTGGCTCCATCCTGGTAGACATGAAGCCCAAGGCATTCCTCACCTTCTACCACATCATGACGTATGAAGGTCATGTCGTTCGGGCCCTCGGTGTAGGTTACCTCCCATAAGAAGGGTCTGTAGCCTCCGGTCATGGGGTCTCTGGTGAAGTACTTGAATTTCGGATTGAGGATCAGAGGGTAATCGTTACTCTTGCCGTAGCTTTGGTAGAATGATACTCCAACCATTGCTGAGACGATTAGAAGGGATAGTAGTGCCAAGGCTGAACGTAGTTTGGAACTCAATTTGACTCCTCCTTCTGGTATTTCTGATACCAAGTTACAGTCGCGGCCAAGCATATCGGGATCAGATAGATGAAATAGTTTTGAAGCCCACGGGGCGTAAACCACATTATCACTGCTGGGAAAGCCCACAGCGCATTCTTGAGCTCCGTAAAGTAAAGGTTGTAGTTGATCAGAAGAAGTAGGAACACGGCCGCTGCGAGGACTACGTAGAACGATCTCGAAAGCGGTACGAGGCCCTTCTGGGTGATGGTCGATATGCCTTGGCTGATTACTATTAGATCCCCTGATAACGGTGTTGTGACATCGGCTATCCACGATTTGGGGCTCATGAGTATGAAAAAAACGTTTGGAAGTAGGAAGGCAATGGCCGTTGCTGTGAGAAACTCCGTGGTGGGCACTAGCCTATGGTGTCTGTATTTCTTAGAAGACCTCCAGATCCACGTAACAAGGAATGGCATCAAGATCCAAGGTTCCTGCTTCACTGCACTTGCTAGGCCGTACGTGAAGCCAGCGACCAAGGGATTCTCGATATAGAACACGGTAAGGGTGAGAGGGAGAACCCATAAAAAGTCTCCTAGGCATCCTGCTGTGAAGTTTATTGCCAGATCGGAGCCGGCAAAGAATGGAATCATGATAAGAGGTTTGAGTTCTTCTGGAGATTTCCAATATAGAAGGAGGACCGTCGCTACTTCGAATACGAATGTGACCCAACGCATATCTTGAAAGCCGAGGTAGACAAAAGGCGTAAAAAACAGTATGTGAAGTGCTGGATAATTGAGATTTGTAATGAGATCTCCGTCGGGTTTCAAGGTCACATAATCCATGTCGACAGCGAACATTTCTAGGGCCTTTTGAAGATCTGAACCGTAGGGGTTCCAGGATGGAAAGATCCACAGCTGCGATGCATAGTGGGTGAAGGCCATCGAATCTGTCCTGTAGACACCTTTGTACTGTACCTCTGCCACAACATAGATGCTGAATGCTGTAACAAAGATGAGCGACATCAGAGGAAAGATCTTGAGTTTCCTAAGAAATCTGAAAGATGACAAGGACATTGTGAGTAGGATCAGAGCCAGACCATATGTCACAACGCAAAGAACCACAACCTCAGGATGAGTCTCCAGCCTCCCTCGAAGCCAGTTCTGGAAGGCCTCATAGAAGAGGAAAGCTGCTGAAAAGACATAGAAGATCCTAAGAGCAAACTCTTGATATCTGGCTGAGACAAATGAAGCCGATTCCGACCTTGGACTTTCCATTTAGAATCTGGCCCCATGCATTCTTCTGGCAATGGTCTTAGAGTAGAACCACACCAATATCAGTAGACTTATGGTTGCTAGAGATAAATAGAGATAGGGATTGGCTGGATTACTGTGGAGAATTACAACGCTACATGGAGATGTTTTGATCCGAATTGACATGAAACCTTCATTCGTTGCTTGGATTGGTACCGTTTCACCGTCGATTCTTGCACTCCAGCTAGGATGATAAGCCTCCCTAACGACTAGTTCAACGTCTTTCATTGAGTGGTCAATATCGACCAGTATCCTGTCGGGTGCCGGCCTGTAGTATCTGACATCTGTGTTGGGAATTGCGTTCAGTCTAACCCATGAATTCTCAACAGTGTTCTTGAGCACTGTTAAGTTGCCAGTTCCGCATCTTATGAAGGCGTCTTGCTTGAATGTTGAATTGGACAAGTTCTTGATGAGAGTTGAATTTGAATTGCCAATCAACACCCAACGGATCCCAAGTTCCTGATTTTTCCTGATAAGCCCTTCCCATATTCTCGTTCTGTTGCCGCCTGAGGTTTCGAGATCATTTATTCTATAATCACTAATGTTAAGCAAAACAGGTAGAAGCTTCTCTTGAGGGTACCAGCCATCCACTAAAGGTTTTCCAGCGTAGCTTGGCAAGACATATATCCACATTGGGCATCTCACCGGGAGAATTCTGCCGTATTCATTCTCCGACTTGAAATAGTCCAACAACTCCTGTGGGATCTCCGAGTTCAGCGTTGTGTAGGGTAGATGTGGGTTAACATCTTGAGTCAGTGAGTACTCAGCTTTTATTGTCGCTCCTGCAAGGATGAGAATCACTATCGTAGCGAGACCAACAGAAGATGACCTCCTGACTGAAGACCGTGAAAAAGTCCCTGCTACCTTGCCAGCAAGAAGAGCTATAGGGACTGCAAGATACAGCCAAAACCTGTGGATGTCAAGGCTCCTCCATACTACTTGGAAGACAGGAACGTTGGCCAGTGGCATCGCATAGTATCCGAGGCTGAGCCAAAAGAATACGGTGAACCATAATACCAGAAACAGATATGAGGGTTCGTTTCGTCTAGCCTTCTTTGAGACATGTAATACCAAACCCAGCATCAGAACCAAGGCAAGAACGACAAGGGTTTGCCCAATAGATTCAATCCATTTCGTAACAGGCCAACCAACCTCAAAGACTTCCATACCGAGAAAGAGCAAGATCATTGGGGCAAGCCAGGTATTCTTGCCATGACTTCTTGAAAGCCAAATGCCAATTGCAGCGGTGGCCAAAATGAAGTGAATTATCCCTTGCTCAATTGTTAGGTAGTTATACAATGCGTAGGTGAGTCTTATGAATGCAAACTCGACGTTCTTGTTGTAGAACGGGTTTTCCAAGATCTGTGAAGAAGCCTGTATGAAGTTGAGCAACCAAGGGCTTGATATTGCGACAGCACCGACTATGACCGCTGAAAACCGAGCAAGAGTCTTGAATCTCGCAGACGAGCCTGCAAATGAAAATAACGCCAGAACAGCGATGATCAAAGACAAAAACGCCGAAAGGTGATGGATGAGAATCAATACCGAGAATAGAATTATGGATGCAACTAATGTCTGGATCACCATTCTCCCCTTCACCATCTTGGCAAGAGAGGTTAGAAAGAGGCAGGCGACTGGCAGAGCCACAACGTTTGGAAACCTGTCATAGAACAGGTAGCTTCCTACAACCGTTGGGGTCAATGCAAAAAGAAGAGCCCCCCATGCAGCCTCTTCACCGTCTAGATCGAGTTCGCGACCTAGGATGTAGACTGTCACAGGAGCGATCACAAAGAATATGGCATCAACCAGTTTGTAGGCTGTCACTGCACCTATGCCTGTAAGTGCGACTGCAAATGTCAGAAGGTAGCTCAGTGGTGAGTACAGCAGGAGGAATGGGGTCCCCCCGTACCAATCTGGATACCATGAAGGAATGTAGCCAACCGAATCATACGATTTGACCATGAATAGAATCTTACTGAGATGACTTGCAGAATCGACCCCTTGTGGAATACCTGGCGAAAACCTTGGAATGACTATGACGAAGCTTGCAAGAAGAGCCGCAACAAGGGGGGCAGTCTCATGACGAAATGCTTTTCCTTCCATCTACTCGTCTTCTTCCCGCCAAGCCTACTTGAATCATCTAAGAGGTTAGATTACCCTTTACGCGGAGCCTCCTGAACATGAAAGCTGTTATGAAGATGGTTGAAGTGACAAGCAGCGGTAGCCAACCACCGAACTCTGGAATAACTACGCTGCTGTCCTTGTCACATGCTGACTGAACAGCGTAAGGACCGTACCTGCCCACTGTGCTTTTGTCAAACGCAACGGCTACAACTTGAAGGTTGTCGGGCTTGCTGTCGTGTGGAATAGACCAGTTACCAGACAAGACAATATACGAATTTGGTTTCAGAAAGACCCCCTGCCTAAACAACTGGCCCTTGTAAACAGAATTCCATTGCACACCGTCTATGTTGATTCCATTCTCTACCACGTATGCTGCAACTTCGCCGCTGAAGGAATAACCGTTACGCTCAGCCACCGCAACTTGGGCATTCAGTACGCTCCCATTGGTCGAACTACTGACTGTTAACTCCACCAAGTGGACATTTCTGGAGGCTACAGACTCGATACCTGATTGTTCTACTGTAGCACCGCTGATTCTCGCGTACCCCCCATCATACGCGTGGGAAGGAACGAAGGTGAAGTCAAGTTCAGTTGCCCTTTCAACAGAATAGGTTGTGCTCCATATGTCTTGGAGGTGGAATACAACGAAGTGTGCCATGTGACTTTCGTTCCCGGATAGTCTCTGGATAACAGACTGTTCCCTACTACATGGCTCGCACCACGTGCTCGAAAAGATCTCAATGAATACTGAGTGTGTTGATTTCTGGGACTCAACGGAAGGAATCGAGAAGGGTTGGATCAAGACCAATATAGACAAGACAGTCAAGACTGCATATGGCCGAAAGTTCGAAATCCTACCCCGTCTCCAAAGTGCCTTGCCCAGCATTAAGGTCATCCCGGTGAAATCCGCTCATACAGAGAAGCTTGACCCAGTCTCCCCAAAATACTCTGAGACTCTTAATGGGGCTTGACTATAAAAACATCTCCGGCGCACTCATATTCAAGGCAAAGACAATGAATTCCTAGGTTGAGAGTATACATGGATGAGAAGACGGCAAGTTCTCTTTCTGAGCTAGTTCAAGAAGCGGTCGAGGACCGTAACCTAGTTGCGGCGTTAGTCTATGGGTCGAGGATTGCGGGGTACGCAAGGAAGGATAGCCTCTACGATTGCATGGCAATATGCGAAGAATACTCGAACGGTACAAGATACAGCCGTCAGAGACTGAATGATCTAGCGGTCGGTATCTTAGAGGTTGATAACGAACTCTTCGGCCTTGATGTCAAGAAAGGTGCTCTGGGCGAGTTCATTGCTGGGAGGGTACTTTTTCCGTATGTTGCTCTAGAAGGGACAAGATACCTAGCAGAGAAAGAGGTGGAGATTAAGGAGCGAGTGGTCAAAGAAGAGACTGAAAGCCTGGTACGCCAGTTTGGCGAGGCCTCAAGGGGCTTAGTCGTTAGGCCTGAGTATTTTGCGCTGTCACGGATACTGCGGAGGTCAAAGACCTACCCACCATTAAGGTACAGCTACCTGAACACTTTCGGACCAAACCTGCGAGAAAGAAACATGTCAAGGGTCATGCCCGGATACAGAAGTGCGATCGACAGGCTTGTCCAACATGGAATTCTTGATGAGACCAATGAAGGATTCCTAATTGGAGACAATTTTGTCGACAAGATTCTTGCTAGGAAAGCTATTGACAGGGTTGTCAATGTCGTCGAGGTAAGTAAGAGAGCGCTATCTTCATACATGATGCATGGGAGGGCGGGTCTGGTCTCTCCTGAGATCATATCAAGAGAGGTAGCAGCCAAGATCTGGCGAGAAATACTGTTAAGGAGCTCGAACGTCCAGGTTGAGGATCCCCGAGTTCACTTATATCTCAAGACAGCCCACGGTTTGGTTTCGCTTGACGAGCGCGGGTCTATTAGAGATATTATCTTCAGAATCAGGCCCAACGCCAGAATAGTCATCACGCCCCTAGGAGGCGTTCTAAATGAGGTCTATCTGGTAGCTGCGAACGGTGAGAGGCTGGTCGCAAAGAGATTCACTGACTGGCACGGTTTTAAATGGTTCACACTCAATCTTGTCACTCTTGGAACAAAGCTATTTCGTGTTTCTGGGAGAGCAAGACTCTCGAACGAATTTGGAATGAACCATCTCTTGAGAAAGAGCGGCATCCGAGTCCCAGAGATACTATACGTAAGCATGCAGGACAGAATTCTAGTTGAGAGATACGTAGAAGGGAAGTCGATTGCTAACATTGTAAAACAGATCTTCGGACAGAATGTGTGTCCGGAAAGTCATTATGAGGACATCGCGATGATTGGAAGAAATATTGCAAAGATTCACTCATTGGGCATTCAGATAGGTGACAGCAAACCGGAGAATTTCATCAAGGATCCCACAGGAACTCTTTACATCATAGATCTGGAACAGGCACTGAAAGGAGGTGATTTGGCTTGGGACATAGCCGAGTTCTTGTACTACACAGCCCATTACGCAACAGCCCCAAGTCCAGCCATCCGTCACCTGACAGAATCCTTTATTAGCGGATATCGTGAGGGAGGAAATCCAATCCATCTGAAGAAGGCCGCTGGGCTAGGGTATCTTAAGGTTTTCTCGCTATGGGCACTACCCCAAGTCAACTACGCTGTGTCTGAGGCTTTAAGGAAGGCCTCGTAGGAACGCTATGGTCGGAAACGGGTCTTCCAAGGTCCCGTTTCACACCCTAGTATACATGTATTGAAAGTATCACTCGAGAACAGATTGTTGAAACGTTTAACTGGAAGTCATTGATTTTGTGTTTTGTTTCATCCTGAACTACATGGAAAGAAGGAAGTTGTGGTTGCGATTCCAGAATTCAAACCGACGAATAAGGCTGGTAATATTTGACCTAGACGGTACGCTCACACGATCTCCCAACGTTTGGAAACATCTCCATATGGAGCTGGGAACATGGGAGGCTGGAAAGATATTTGCCCAAAAATATCTTGATGGCGAAATAGACTATAGAAGATGGGCTGAGTTAGACTGCGCTCTCTGGAAGGGTACGGAGTTGGCCAAGATCTTGGGAATTACATCCAGAATCAAGTACTTTGATGGCGCGGTGGAGACCGTGAGGAAGCTAAAGGAAGCCGGTATTAAAGTGGGCATAGTTAGCGCAGGCATCTCGGTGCTTGCTGAGAGGGCGGCCAAGGAATTGGGTGCAGATATTACTTTCTCAAATAGGCTCTTGGTAGCAGATGGTGCCTTGACAGGAGAGATAGAGACGAATGTTTCGATAGACGAGAAGCCCAGGATCATTAGGGATATCGCCGCCTCATTGGGGATATCTATGTCCGAGGTGGTCGTCGTCGGAGACAATGTCTTCGACATGCCAGAAGAAGCAGGACTTAAGATAACTTTCAACCCGAGGAGTAAGGAGGCTGCGGACGCCGCTGACTTTCTTGTGAAAGGCGATGATCTCAAAGAAGTCTTGTCTCTGATACTTCCAGAAGCTATGAGATAAGAGGCCCAAGCATAGAGCGCATGTTTCAGTGGTGATGTTATGCTTATCTTACAGTGCTCAATTGCATAGATCTGAAGCCATGACTCCTTCCGTCGAGCTTATTGCGTGAAAGCGAGATGAATCACGCAGTCACATTGCAGAGTTCCTATAAACGTCGATTTCCAGCGTCACGAATGCTAGACATAGCAGGTACGCGTGAACACTTAACAAGAAATCAAATTGAAATGACCAGCTGTTACTGTAAATGTAGGCTTGAGGTCTCGATAATGCCTCATAAGTTTAGGATCTATGAGTCGGACCTGCTGACAATTGAAAGCACTTTAACTCCTAGAAGAACGATCTTTCTGAGAGACATTCACTCGGTTGAGGTCTACGGGAAGAGCATAGTTCCTCCACTAGTTACTGCAATATTCATTTTGATCGTTCAAGCGATCCTCTTCACCACTGCGAGAAACGTCGTATCTCTCATAGATGTTCAGGATTTGAACCATTTCACTCTGCTCGTATTGAATACTCCTATTCTTCTATGTCTTCTTCTCGCACTTCTCAGAGCCAAGTGCGTGACTGTGAGGATATCATTACGAAGCAAAGACAGACCCTCAGTTCTGCGGTTTGTGCCACGTTCTGTTGGAGAGAAGGTTGTTAAAGATATTCAAAACATGATGAAGAACGGGGAAAGAGGGGTGGCAAAATAGATTGAGTGGACCTATTGATGTTGGAACGGCTGTTCTCCTGTGGCTAGACCACAGAAGGAAATGGTTGGTGGATGTCTCACCTGGAAAGGAGTTTCACACCCATAGGGGCATCGTCAGACTATCTGAGCTAGTTGGCAAGTCTTTTGGCGATACGGTAGTAACGTCAACCGGCCACAGACTGTACATTCTCAGGCCTTCCCTATGTGATCGACTGTCTTCCTTCGAGAGACCTACGCAGATATTATATCCAAAGGACATCGGGTTTCTGATGCTGAGGCTTGACCTGGAACCCGGAAAAGTAGTCGTCGAAGCAGGAACAGGAAGTGGCGTAGCCACGGCCGCGATGGCCAATATGGTGAAGCCAGATGGTCACGTTTACTCATACGAACTCAATACGGGCTTCCTCCGAAAAGCAGAATCCAATCTGGCCAAGATGGGACTTCTCAAGTACGTAACCTTGAGATGCTCAGATGCCAGAGATGGCTTTGCCGAGTCTGACGTAGATGCAGTCTTCTTGGACTTGGGCGATCCCTGGAACGTCGTGCCTCACGCATACACCTGCTTAAAGGGTGGTGCAAACCTCGCCTCGTTCAGTCCCACCGTAAATCAAGTCGAGAGGACTGTGATATGCCTGAAGAATGAGGGCTTCATTGATACTGAGACTTGTGAGCTGCTTCTAAGACCCATTCGGGTTGAGGAAGGAAAGTCGAGACCTGAAACGCGCATGATAGGCCATACTGGATACCTGACTTTTGCAAGAAAGGCTAATAGGTGATCAGAGAGATTAGTGTTTATTTCAGGTCTGACGACACCCTTACATCTCATAGAAGCAATATCAAGGGCGGATCTCCATGCCAAAATGTGACCAATGTGCAAGAGATTTTCCGGAAAAAGAACTGAGAACCTGCGAGTATTGTAGGAAGAAGTTCTGTTCGGAGTGTTATGACAGACACATGTATTGGGAGCTGCGCCACAAAAGCTTGGCCGAGGACACGTCCAAATTGTGGAAGAGAAAGCGAAAGGGCACACAGGAGTCTATTTCATAGAACATAGTATCTCATGCTTTGACATAGGGAAGGTTAGGCGATGCCGGCAAGGAAGGTCAATGTCGGAGTTGTAGGTTTGGGGGCAATGGGTTTACCTATGGCCAAGAATCTCTTGAGAAAAGGTTTCGACGTGAGCGTATTCGACATTAGAGACGAACCTATGGAGACTCTCAAATCACTTGGAGCCAGGATTGCGCATTCACCCAAAGAAGTTGGGGCAACATCCACTATTGTATTGTTGTCACTGCCCTCCTCCAAGCAGGTTGAAGATGTTGTGTTAGGGAAGAATGGACTAGTTGAGGGGATGAAAGACGGGAGCGTGATAGTTGACACAAGCACGATAGACCCTGCTGTATCAAAACGATTGGCGAGTGAATGCAATAAGAGAGGAGTCGCGGTGATAGATGCTCCCGTCAGTGGAGGGACGGTTGGAGCTGAAAAAGGAACCCTCTCGATAATGGTTGGGGGAGACGAGACTACTGTTGAGAGGTGTATGGACGTTCTCCGGGCCATTGGTAGTAATATATATCATGTCGGTGGTTCAGGTTCTGGTCAAGTCTTCAAGCTGATAAATAACATGCTTGTGGCGATCAACCTTGTTGGTGTGAGCGAGGCTCTGGTCCTTGGGTTGAAGGCGGGAGTGGATCCCGATTTGCTTTACAGCGTAATCAGGACGAGCGCAGGGAACTCTTGGGCCTTCGAACAGAAATTTACCAAGATGGCAAAGAATGATTTTGCCCCAGGCTTTAGAGTATGGCTACAACATAAAGACCTGGCGCTTGCAATGAGTCTGGCGTCGCAATCAGGAGCTGCGCTACCGATGACCAACCTAGCCTACCAGATGTATGAATCTGCAAAGGCCATAGGTCTGGAAAACCTAGACCATTGCGCAGTCGTCAAAGTCCTGCAGCGGCTCTCTGGAATGAACTCTGAAGGCTAGAACTCCAGTACTGTCAGGGAAGTCTCTTCAGTAGAGCTTCTTCATCTTTATTCTCTGCGCGAGTTTGTCTGGAATCTCCATAGGGTCAATGAACTCTTCCGGCCTGATCTCAAGCGTCCTAGTCTTTAGGGTGAGCCCACATACCCCATTGGGCAGCAACCTTCCCCTCGCACACCTCGAATACTTACAGGTACTTGGAGAGCACTCCTCATCGGCAAACCTGCAGTAGGCGGTTTGTCCCCTTAAGACCAAGGCTCTCTGGTCACACCTGAATGATTCACAGCCGACCAAACATGATCTACTCGTGTTCTGCAAAAAAGATCACCTAGAAGAACTTGAACGACGCGTGCAAGTACTGTGGTTTACGTAGAGTTCCGATGTTGTTGGTGGGCATGACTTCTTCTGCCAAGAAATATAAGCCTTTTCCCTAGGTTGTGGTCCTTGACCGGAACTTGGTGAAGGCACCCTCGCGTTTACCATACCAGACCACAGCTGCAATTATGATGGCTAGTGCGAGGCCGGTAATACCGCTCAGGAGAGGCTGTTCTGAAAACTTTAGAATTATCGGTGCAAAGATGAGTGAGACCAGATTGATTACTTTGATCATTGGGTTCAATGCGGGTCCTGAGGTGTCCTTGAGCGGGTCGCCTACAGTATCGCAGACCACTGCGGCCTTGTGTTCCTCAGATCCTTTTCCTCCATAGAACCCGTCCTCAATCTTCTTCTTAGCGTTGTCCCAAGCTCCTCCGGATGAGGCCATGAATACGGCCAAGAGTTGGCCTGTCACTATTATTCCTGCGAGGAAGGCTCCGAGTGCAGCCTGCTTGAGTATGAAGCCAACTGCTAATGGCGTCAATATGGCTAAGAGAGCCAGGCCTATGAGTTCCTTCTGGGCCGCGGAGGTGCAGATTGTTACAACCCTAGCGTAGTCCGGGGGCACGGTCCCGTCGAGAACACCGGGGATTCTGAACTGAGATCTCACTTCTTCGACGATGTAGCCTGCCGCTCTGCTTACTGCACGTATAGAGACCGAGCTGAATAGGAAAGGTAACGCGCCTCCAACTAGTAGTCCCACGAAGACTATAGGATCAGCGATGTTCAGCCCAACCTTCTCGAGGCCTGTGGTCTCCGCGAATGCACCAAATAGGGAGACGGCTGCTATCACAGCTGAAGCTATGGCTATAGCCTTTGCTACGGCCTTTGTAGTGTTACCTGAAGCATCAAGGTCAGCCATGATCTTTCTAGCTTGAGGTTCGATACCGGCCATCTCACCTATTCCGTTAGCGTTGTCGACGATTGGGCCGAAAGCATCCATAGAGACGTTGTTGCCTGTCAGGGTCAGCATCCCTATCCCGGAAAGAGCAACACCATACATGGTGAATACGACAGACGAGCCGGAGAAGAAGAAGACTGAAGCAATTATTGTCAAGCATATGATCAGTAGGTTAAGGACAGTTGCCTCGAAGCCCAATGATAGCCCGCCAAGTATCTCGGTTGCAGCACCTGTTCGTGAGGCTCGGGCAAGTTCATCGACAGGTTTCTTGGAGGGATTTGTGAAGTGGTTGGTTATCTTGTTGAATCCAATAGCCAAGAATACTCCAACGGCTGTGGCGGCGAAGACTCTGATGTCGTGTACGTAGAGTTCTGCAAGGAAAAAGAAGCTTGCTACCGATATCGCCGCCGAGAGGTCGTAGGAGAGGTCCATAGCCTTGAAGGCGTCGCCCTTTATCATCTTTTGTGGCCAGAGCGAGACGCAGTAGGTTCCGATGACTGTGCTTATCACGCCGATAGCCCTGACGAGAAGCGGATAGATAATCCACTTCACATCGAAAGGCACCAAGGCCAGGCCGAGTATCATCGCCGACACTATTGTCACCTCGTATGATTCGAAGATGTCTGCGGCCATGCCGGCGCAGTCGCCTACGTTGTCTCCAACAAGGTCGGCGACGACGGCTGCGTTGCGAGGGTCGTCTTCAGGGATTCCTTTCTCAACTTTCCCGACGAGGTCGGCTCCCACATCTGCAGCCTTGGTGTATATTCCGCCGCCGACACGCATGAACAGTGCGATGAGGGTGCCGCCGAACCCGAATCCTAGAAGAACCTCGGGCGCGTCCTTGAAGTATATTATGAAGATCATGGTGCCGCCGAGCAAACCTAAGCCGTCGGTCAACATTCCAGTTATGGTTCCTGATCTGTATGCGATCCTTAAGGCGTCGTGGAAGCTTCGGCGTGAGGCCTCGGCCACCCTTATGTTTCCTTTGACTGCCATATTCATTCCGAGGTAACCGACAAGACCGGAGAAGGTCACGCCCATGAGGAAGGCGCAGGCTCTCCCAATGGAGATTGATAGTGGCCCGCCCACCAGAACTGAGGAGAGGTAGAGTGCAATAGCTAGAACAGCTATGACTGAGAGTATTGATCTAATCTGTCTCTTCAGGTAGGCGTTGGCTCCTTTTGATATTCCGCTCCACACGTGGAGCATCTTCCCCGTTCCTGTGGGTTCCTTCAGGGTCTGGCGTGCCAGCAAAATAGCGTATATTAGAGCAGACACGGCTGTGGCAACTACGGCCCATAACGCCGCCGTTTCGAAGGTCCAAGTCATGGATTGCTCCACATCGCGGAAGGGTTACGTTTTGTTAGTTGCGAGCATATAGTACATTTAACATTTGCGTGTAATACTCCTCGGCCAAAGGATTGCGGTGAACAGCGCGAACCCACACTGAGGCTACAGGAGTTGCGAAAGATGCTGCGGTTTACTTTTGGAGCAGGCCCCTATTCTTGCATTCGTGATACAATTCATCAAGCGTCTTTGGGTCCATCGAGATGTCAAATTTCTCTTTCAACTTGGCGTTTGTAGCCTCAGAATCTATTTCGTCACCTGTCAGTGTGAGCGCCTTGGGAATTAGGTTGCAGAGGTCCTCTACGAAGTTCCATGGGAATATGACCCATCTCCACTTAATCTCCTCGGCATAGTAGTTGGGAATGAATCTTGATCCTTCTATATGCATTAGAGCCGCTGTTCTCGTCTCGGCTGGGCCGAGTGTCTTGATGTGCTCAACAGACTTCCTCATGCTTTCTCCCGTGTCTGTTATGTCGTCCACTACCAAGACCTTCTTTCCGGAAAGGTCGACTGACAACGGATATTTGACTCGTGCCTCACCGTCGGGGCTCGCCGTTATTCCCCAGTGTTCGACCTTGACGCTTAGAAGGTCCCTCACACCCAGAAAGTCGCAGATGACGCGGGAGAATATCCAGCCTCCACGCGCCAGCCCTATAACGACATCAGGTTTGTAGCCTGAATCCTTTATCTTTCTTGCTACTGTTCGGGCGAGTGAGTAGAACCCGTTCCAATCCATTACTTCACACTTGAACTCGGACAGGGTTTCTCACCAGACTTGTGGACAGTCAAGATGCAACAAGCTCTTCCAAATCTAACCTGTAGAGTAATAAGGGTTCCTGATTAAGGCCGTAGGTGACGAGTCATCTCCTATGAGCGACCCTTTTCTTACTCGAAATCTTATAGATGAGTTTGGGCTAAAGATGGTTTCATGAAAGACAGTGCTGAGATAGCGATAGTAGGTGGGTCTGGACTCTACGACCAAGACTTCTTTGAGGATGCTCATGAGGTTAAGGTTCACACGCCCTATGGAAGGACAAGTGACTTGGTGACCCTTGGAGGCTACATGGGCAGAAAGGTTGCCTTCCTTCCGAGACATGGGAGGGGCCACCAGATCCCACCGCACAACGTCAACTATCGAGCAAATATTTGGGCTCTCAAACAGCTTGGTGTGAAGCGGATACTCTCGTCTAACGCCTGCGGTTCCCTCTCTGAGAAGTACAAGTATGGCAGTATCCTTGTGCTGGATCAATTCGTAGACAGGACGAAGTCGCGGCCCAGCACCTTCTATGAGGGGGGTCAGGTCTGCCACATCTCGGTTGCGGATCCGTTCTGCCCTGAGCTTTGCGGATTGCTTGTTGAAGAGGGAAGGTCTTTGGGCCTCCCTATTCATGACGGTGGAACCTACGTATGTATAGAGGGCCCTAGGTTTTCGACAAAGGCTGAGAGTAACATCTTCAGGCAATGGGGGGCTGACGTCGTTGGCATGACCGTCTTCCCAGAATGTGTCCTTGCAAGGGAGGCTGAGATCTGTTACGGCTCCATAGCTCTTGTGACTGACTATGACGTATGGGCTGAGAAGCCGGTCAGCGTGGAGGAGATATTGTCTGTGATGAAGGCGAATGTCGGCAATGCCAAGAAGCTCTTCGCGGCTGTGATCCCGAAGATCCCGATCGAACCTGAATGTGGTTGCTGGAGTGCCCTTAAAGACGCCGTGCTCTAGTCGAGCAGACAGACCCTTTCAGATTCACTTTCCTCTCCGGTCTTTTCCTTTTTCTGTCTTGAGAGGGGGACCCACCCCCCACCCCCCTAGGGGGGTTGACACTTGGGCTTTCTGTCCGCTGAATGGGTGACCGTAGAAAGTGTTTAATCTGGATTGGGAGTGGGTGGTTCCGGAGCTGAAATATGTCGGGTTTTGGGGAAAAAGGAGAGGACATTCCACCTAGGCGTATCACCTGGATGCATCTGGTGTCGTTCGCCCTTGCGACAGCAGTCTTACGTCTTGGGCGTTGTTTCTTCCCTCATATTTCCGGTCTTGGGAGCTCCGGGTGTCTCAGCTCTCTACGTCGCAGCCGCGATATACGTCCCACTCGCAATCTGGATGGGCATCTGGGGTTGCCTAGCAGGCTACATAAGCTGTTTCTTTCTCGGCCTGTGGCCGAGCGGATACTCACCCCTGCTGTCCTCGGTCTGGTCCACGGCGGATCTGTTGGAGCCTGATGCCGCTGCTGTTCTTCAGGATGCTCAAAGTAGATCCTGACTTCACTGTCAGGCGACCCATCGCAGCCAGAGTATTCAAGCTTCATGTTGTTGTCGGCATAGCTCTGCTAGTAGTTGGGTTTATTGTACAGGTCTGTTTTGGCGCGACTTTCGGAGAGCCATTTCTCTCAATATGCACCTACACTGCATATTCCGGCCTGGCTCTCTCCACCATCGGGATCCTTATCGGTGCCTTCATGGGCGATAAGAGAACTTGGTTAGCATACGTCGTCTCAGGGGTGATACTGGCATCGGTTCTGAGTGGACTCTGGGGGCTTGGACCCTCACCCTCATACCTGGGCTGTCCCCGCCTCCAGCCGGCCTCTTCCCAGTGGTCTTTACAGGATGGGTTGTAGGCGACATAATAGTCTTGGCAGTGATCGCGACGGTCCGGTTGACTGCGCTGACACCTGTGATTAAGCGTCCACCCATCTATGTTAGACGCTGGCGGACTTAGGTCCTAGTTTCCCTTTCTTGTTTCGAGATATATGGACTTAGAAGCGGGAAGGTGCCGGCGCGCCAACCGTCAAGATAGTTGCCAATAGACTGGCAAGCCAGAGTCCCAAGAAACATACTTACTGTGGAGGGGCTGCTCCAGAATCTCGAAAGACGTAATTATCCATGAATGGCCTTCTATCCAATTTCATGGTGTGCCAAGCTTGTGTCTGTCAGTTGCCGTTAAGGATGCTTGGTCCCATTGCTGACCGATTCCCCACCAATTGGGTCTTGACAAGATTCGGGAAACCGACTTTCCACCCTAAAGTTTTCTTCCGACAATATCTGGAGGGGAAACACCCCGCTGAACTATAAAGAAATCGCGATAGTCCTTGTCTACTTCACACGTGAACCACATTTCGCACAGAATTTCGCATGTGCCGGCAAGGTGGCACCGCACGAGTTACACTTTATCGTTGTTGGCGGTGGAGGACTTGGAGCTGGCGGACCACTAAGACCTTCTGCAGGTTTTGATAAGAGGATCACATCCTCAATCGAGCCGACATCAGACCAGGGAACCTCAATGTCACCGCTGGTTTTTGTTCCAACAATTAGCAGAATCTCCTTATCACCAATGCTTATTGCAAGGTCTTTCACGCTTCCGACGATGGAACCCTTGGAGTCAACAACCTGCATCCCCACAAACTTCTGGCTTGGGATGTACCTGCGTTGCCATTTGCTCAATCAGATTACCACCTACATATGTGAGTTCTTCAACTATTAACATTTACCACTTTCCCTGCTGGAGATAAGGCAAAAAAGGTTAAACATAACTTTAGAGAGGGGGATATCTGAATGATTATGGCACGCGCTTAGGAGGTTGAGCCAATTGGTCTCACGCAAACTAGCTTCAGTCATCATTCTACTGGCTATGGTAGGTCTCCCACAAGCCACCCTAGTAGGGGCACCCAAGGCCCTGCATTTCAGTGTTCAAGTCTCTGGAAACGAGTTAGTCGCGGAAAGAGACAACATGTTGAGAATAAATGTCACTAACATAGGAGACGATGTCTACGATGTTGGTCTAACCTTGGTTCTAACACCCCCCTTGATCATGTCGGGAGACAACCACTGGTACTTTTCATATCTCCGTAGCAGAAACTCGGTCACAATGGACGTTTTGCTCAGGGCACCAGCCAGCGCCATCAAGAGTACCGTCAGCGCAACAATGAACATACAATACAAGGAACTTGGCTACGTATACTACGGAATTGAAGACCACTCGATCGGCTTCAGCATATATGGATGGGTACAGGTGCAGGTTTTTGACAGACTCCTAGAGCCAGATCCTGCAAACCCAGGTTCAACCGTAACTGTCTCAGGAAGCATACTCAACATAGGCAACACTCCCGCCATGTACTCAAATATCACAATTCGGAACAGTACCCAGCTCCAGTTGACTGGAGAGAGCAGTTCGTACATAGGACAGATAGACCCTAACTCACCTTTCCCATTCAGCCTCTCGGCCGCGGTACTGCCTGAGGTTGAGTCAGGATCACATGAACTTGAGGTTGAGCTGAACTATCAAGACGGCAGATACGTGTGGCACACGGATGTTATCACCATGACATATGAGATCTCTATTCAGAACGCCACATCGCAACCCGAGACGACCAATATTATGAAGCTGTTTCTCAGGAACATTCCATATGTTGTTGGAGGAACTCTGGTGGTCATTCTCGTAGCTACTGCACTTATCATAAGACGAGTAAGAAGGCGATCACGGATCGAGATAGACCGAACGGCACCCTCCTGACCATCACTCATGGCTGTTCGGGAAAGAGCGGATCGATCCTAGCGCTGTCGATTCAAAAAGGTCGCCGAGTTGTAGCAAGATCCCTGAGAATTGAAAGATCACGGAGCAGAGGCTCCAGAAACTTCAGTGGATGAAAGAGGGGCATGTCCAGAATAGGCGGAAGCGTCATCGCAGTTCTGCTTCTTCTTCTTTGCTTACCACACTTGAAGCTCTGTGACCTAGCCGTCTCCGAAACTGCCTCAGTATCTCCCGGAAGATTCTCACTGAATCTAGGTGCGAGCGACCAAGACGTCCGTAGGCAACATAACTTCAGCATGGTCCTCACAGGGACGAGAGGCGATCTCCTGTTCCAGATTAACCTGTCTGCTCCGAAGTATCTCATCCAAACATATGTGCCTCCTGAATTTGGAGGGTTGATACCCGGAAACACCACGAACATCTGGACTAGCGTGACTAATGATTATAGGAATGTGCAGGTCCAAAAGCTAAGGTATAATGATACTATTGCACCCCTTTGGTACAGGATAGATGTTAGAAACCAGACAGGCGACCCTTACTCGCCAAACCTTATCAGTAAAGGCACACACTACGTGAGGGTCCTAGACATTCAGGCTCCACAGATATGCGGACGATACTTCTTCAAAATATTCACCCAGTCATCGACCTACGATACATCTTCCTCCATAGGTTCAGGAGATTTCCCGACGGTCGTGGTATCCTCGAGCCTGAATCCTGCCTACATATCAGGCCGCCTCCTAGCCTGCCAGAGGGGATATGACTACTATTACTACGTCGGCAGGCCAATAAGCGCCTCTGGGAAAGTAACCGTTGAAGGCATTACGGACCTTGGGGCAACAGTCAAAGGAATGGCTTACGTAAACTCAAGCGCCCAAGGCAACTACACCATTTATGGTCTTGAGGCTGGAATATACAATGTCACGGCAAGTGCCGAGGGATATCCACCGGTAAAATTGAGCAGGCAGGTCAACGTGAGGCCAAGTCAATCCCTAGAGGGCATCGACATCTATCTGTGCAGAGGAGCAAACATTACAGGAATAGTCTGGTCAAAATGTGAATTGGGCCCTATACGATGGGGTAACCTCACCTTTCTCGACCCATTCTCACCCAAAGCATACAAAGCAACAGTCGACGGGTATGCGGTGAGTTCCCTACTAGTCAACCAGTCGATCATCTCCGGTATTCCATTTGCAACACTGGTGCTCAATGTCAACTCCACCGAAGTCTCCGCGGACTCCCTGTTACCGCCTGGTTTTGACGCTGTATTGACTACGGGTGAAGTTACGCCAATTGACCCAAGTACTTTCACATTAGCAACACAAGTTGCCTGCGGATATCAAACATACCCAAGTCTTTATCAAAGATGGGTTACGGTCCCCAGGCCGTTCAAAACAGTCCTATCAAAGGTAGATGGTCAGTCCGTTGTCAACGTTACTGGGATTACCGATCCAGACGAAGCCAACTTCAATTTTAGCGTCTGGTTCTCAGAGTACGACGGCCACATACCTCAGGACGGAGCAGGCTACGTCTCAGGCATTGGGTATGGAGACTACATGATAAGGTCATTTGTGAATCAGTATGTTCAGCTTGAAGAGTACCGTGTCGGCGTGTTCAACGAGACCTCGTCAGTGCTTCTAAGGATTGATCTTCATAGAACAGGCAAGATAGTGACCACGGTTCACCTGAAGGATGTTGAAGGCGGTGCTGCTGCTCCGTCAGACAGAGACAACGTCTTGGTTGCTGACGTGTACGATCAGACTGGAACTCTTTGGGGTACGAATCTAACATTAGTCCCCAAAGGCAGCAGTCAGACGCAAGTGGTAGTGACCGGATTTGCACTCCACCAGTACCTTGTCAACCAACCGGCGAACCCCCTCCTACCAATGGCCGTAAGAGAGCTTCTCAAGGGCAGCGTCGAACCCCCCGACTACGGACTTCTTCCGGGAACGTACTTCGTCAAGGTGACTATGAATGGTTATCTGCAGAGATTCGTGACCCCCGCAACCACCCACGGCTGTGACAGCGTGACTCAAACCAGCTTTGAGGTCTATAGAGGAGGCCGAATAAACCTCACACTGCGGTCCGTGAACTGGCAGCAACCAAGTGTTCCCGTCACTTGGAACAACCCATCCAAGAACATAACGGTCCTGATATATGACAAGTCCGGTCAAGCATACGGGTACATGCTGCTGGCTCAGACCCCAAACTCCTTCACCGCTTCCGGAACCTATGGTGGAGTAGACTGGTACGACCTGACAAGGACATTACTCCCCTATATCACCGGAGCTCGTGACCAGGCGCTCCAGCCCCAGGAGTACCTGCTCAAAGTCTACACCACCGGATATCTTCCAAGTGAAACGGTAGAAGTTGTTATACCGGGAGGCGGCCCCGGCGTGGGTGTGGGTACAGCCGATCTGCAGATAGACCTGTTGGTCGGTGGCACCTTGATCTTGGACATTTGCTTCAAGACCGAGCGGCTCTACAGTCCCCTTCCCGAATTCCAGCTTCGAGACGACTCTCGAACCCCTGTTAGAATTGAAGTCTATGATGCTGACGGTCTATTGGTGGGCGCTTCGACAGGCTATGTACCGATGGGAGCCACTGAACTGAGTTGTCCATGGACGATCGCAGACTCCGGTATGATTCAAACGCCTTTCCTAAATGTGACTGGACTCGACAGGTATTATGGAACATTTACCGTTGGTTGGGCAAACTACTTTCACACAACCGACGGCATCCTTCAATCTGACAGAGGCTTGCCACCTGGACAATTGAGTGTCAAAGTATATGTTCCAAGATATGAGCAAACCGAACCGTCAACCGCAACCCTCACACCTCAGGGAAAGAGGACTCTATCGATAGTTATGGAGAGGATGGCCCACCTGAAAGGGACGGTGTACTACTACAACATCTTCGGGCTGATAGCCCCACTTTCGTGGAGTTCCGTATCACTAATCGGTCCAAATCTATACTTTACACCAACCTTGGATGGTAAGTATGAGATCTGGGCCCCAGAAGGATCCTATTCGGTCACTGCGGGCCATGTTGGGTTCGAGAGCGTGACGAAATCGCTCTACCTCTCGCCTGCGTCTGAGGCTGAGATAGACTTCCACATGAAGGACTACGTCGACGCTTTACCCGAGATCATGCCAGGGCAGATTTACCTGGTTCTGCTAGTTCTATCCACATTCACTCTGCTACTTGTCCAGATACAGAGGGAGCACAAGAACCAAGCATATAAGACAGGCAGGCAACGTACCCAAGAAAACAACCGTTATATGCGGTGAAGCTGGATCGCTCATATCTACAGCTAGGACTAAGCGGTGAAGCCTCATGGAACAGAAAGTTGGAATCATGGGATATGGCGTCTGTATCCCGATCGAAAGAGTTCCAACGGCTGAAATAGTCAAGAGGCGAGAGGCACGACGCAAGGACCTAGATGAACTACTCGCAAAAGTTAGAGACGGTCTACTTCTAAGATACAAATCCGTAGCAAACTACTCTGAGGATACTACAACCATAGCCACAGAGGCCACTGAGAACGCTCTGAGAATGGCTCAGGTTGACCCGAAGTTGATACGGTCTGTAGCCGTTGGAACAGAATCGAAACCGTACGCTGTCGGACTTGCAGCTAGGCACGTTGCCTCGTTCACCGGGATGGGGGATAATGTCTTCGTCGCAGACTTGGAGGGTGCATGCAACGCCGGCATGCAAGCTGTCACCTACATCATGGGCCAGATCAAATCTGGAACTATAGATTATGGAGTTGCTGTAGGTTCAGATGTATCGCAGGCACCCATAAGAGACGCCTTGGAATACAGTGCAGGTGCAGGTGCAGGCGCCTTCGTCTTGGGAAGGGAGGAACTCGTCGCTACTATAGAAGATATGGCGCCTTTCTCAAGTCTGTCACTTGACTTTTGGCGGAGGGACGAAATGCTCGTCCCTAAGCATTTCGGAAGAACGACCGTAGAGGTCTATACCTACCATGTCGTTGGCGCAATGGAGGAACTTTTGAGACGACACCCGGGCCTCAAGATATCCGATTTTGACTACATAACATTCCATCAACCCTCAGGATACATGCCGCTTAAGGTCTGCAAGGCTTTGGCTCAACCCAACATAGAAGTTGGATGCGACCCCACAGTCAGAGATCGTCTAAGGATCTCTCAGGAGGATATTGAGAAGAAAGTCAAGCCGTGGTTTACTGTCTTGGAGACAGGCAACACCTATGCAGCCTCAACACCGATAGCCATAGCCACAATCTTGGACAAGGCGAAACCTGGAGAGGATATCTTAGCCGTGTCATACGGTTCCGGCGCATATACTATCGCAACCTGGCTCCGTGTCGAGGAAGCTATCAACAAGAAGTCGAGACTCGTACCAGGGGTCCAAGAATATGTGTCACATAGAAGAGAAATAGACTTCGCAACCTACGGCTCTTACCTCGCTGAAAGAACACGCAGAATGAAGAAGCGCTTGGCGTATCCAAGGATTGTGGCTGAGGTAGAACCAGCTGGCGAAGAGCAGATTGAGATACTCATATGCCTTGGCTGTAACAGGGTCTACTATCCTGTACGCAGTAAATGCCTTCAGTATGGTTGTAAGGGGCCGCTTGAGAAGCTGGTTCTTCCCAGACGAGCCAGACTGAAGGGACTGAAGGATTTACCTCTGAGGCGGAAAAGGACCTTAGACTGTAATGTATTGAAGGAGGGCGGCGTCTTCATAGTTGACGCGAAAAACGAGGAGTTAAAGCCGGGAATAGAGCTTGAGTCGGTCGTGAGACGTCTCGACTACGAGGGAAGCGACGGCCTCATAATATATGGACCTTGCTACAGACCACTGTTCAGGGACAAGTGAACCGTAGAGTCACCGATTAATCTTCCACCATAACCCATTCATGATAAGAAGTCCTAGGCCTTGAACCATCTGAATACTAGGTAGTTGACTCTGTTCGACTTCTTATCTGGAGTAGCGATGATGAATTGCTTCCTCACGGTCGTCGCGAGTCTTCCAGCCCTGACGATGTCGAAGGTTCCCATCTTCTCTTGCATCTTCTTAACTGATATGATGAAGGGGGCATGGTCTATTCCTGGACCGTGCTCATAAACAGCAAAATCGGCTCCGAACTTGATTCCGGGTGTCACTATGTATCCTTTATCTCGCAGGTTCTTGTAGACGAGGTAACCGTTCTCGAAGTCTTTGTAGGTCTTGCAGGCCACTCTCAAGAGTTCCCTCTTCGCGACCAGCACTCCTGTTTCTCCGTCTCGAACCATGACCTCCTTCTTCTCGAACAGGTAGATTCCCTCCATTAAGTCGAGCATCAGCGGTGAATCGAACCTTTGGTCAGGTTTGGGTTTAGGAATGCCCATGGGCTTTCCGTAGAAGCCAGACTTGTAAAGGGCCATTCCAGACTCCGCATCCCAAATAACCAGTCTCGAACCCATTAGTTCAGCCTCGATCATTCTCTGACACCAAACCTCTAACCAGAGATTGCTAGCACTCTTATCTGGTCGAGAGCATCTATTATGAGATCTGCTGTCTTCTCAAGTCTTTCAACTATGTCTTTCAGCGACAGCAATGTGGGAACGCTTCTTTTGCTAGTCAGGATCTCAACATCTAGCTTCCTGTAGGTTGAGTCAATCTTTCGTTCAACCTCTTCAACTGCGGAAGCCATCTCGAGGGCTTTGCTCGGATTGAACGCCAGGGACATCAGGGTTTCCCTCATCTTGGTAGCCTCCTCCAAGAGGAGTGCTGCAAGCTGCAAAATACCACTCATAAATCTCTTGTCTATGAGCATTTTCCTTTCCAAGATGTTTGAGAGTCTGAAGGCAACCCCCTCAACCGTCTCCGAAATCTCAGCAAGTCTGAATGTTAACCTGAAGAAGTCCTCTCGATTTATGAGGAATGGGCCAAGTGATGCAACTTCCTCTAGTAGGTTTGATTTGAACTTCTCTGACTGCTCGATCATACCCAACAAATCCTCATAGTGCCCCTTAGCCTCCCTCTTCTTGCCGGCTACAGAATCTATCATTAGGGTAAGCTGTCTCACGATCTCAACAACATTTCTGGCGTTGTCTTGGCATATGTTAAGGATCCTTCTCCGCGCAGTAGCCTCAGTTTCCAGAGGAAAAGTCAACCCCGACACCGGAACTCTCTAGGACTCCATATGTGGTGGGGGCTCCGAAGTTTAAAAGAGTAACTAGGTCACAACTATCTCGCGTCAAAGTTCGGCTTTGGTCCATCAAGAATTCGGTGCATGAAAACGGGAAGATCTGTTTTGTGAACTCTCTGCTGTTTCCACGTATCCCTGTCTCTCACCGTCACTGTACCTTCAGCCAAGGTTTCGTAGTCAATTGTGACTGCAATGGGAACCCCGATCTCGTCTGCCCTAGCGTATCGTCTGCCCACAGATCCGACCTCATCATAGTATACCTCAAACTTGGAGTCCAGAAGGCTTCTGTATACCTTGTCTGCCTCATCGACCAACCCGTCCTTGGCAACCAGCGGTAGTACAACGACTTGAGTGGGAGCGATATCGTCGGGAAGGCTAAGAACAACTCTATCGTCTTTAATCGAGTATGCATACTCCATCGCTGCATACACGAGTCTATCGGCTCCAAAACTAGGCTCAACAACATGTGGAACTATTCTTTTTCCAGTCTCTTTTCTCTTAGAGGAATGTATCTTGACGTGGTCTTGGGTCACTGTAAAGTCACCAATTCTGAAAGAACCATATCTGAGCAGTGATTCCTCCAATTCTCCCGGATCCTGTGACTTGACGAGTTCCATAATTTTGTGCGAACTCTCTCCGAAATCCCTCCTTATGAGGTCCACAACCGGAATCAAATGCTTCTCTTCAACCTCAACAGGCTTGCGGTATGGCCTGAAGACTCGCATATCCACACCTGAGTAGTCCATGTGCCTTGAGATGTCGTAGGAGGTTCTGTACGCATGCCCCGCGATCTCGGTCCAGCCCCACCTGTCCAGATAGACCTCTTGGTCGAAAGTCTGAGCTGAATAGTGAGCCCGTTCCGTAGGAAGCTTCTCTTCGAATCTCTGTCTGTCAGGTGGAATTCCAAGTTCGATAATGAATTGTTGTGACAAGGCCATGAAGTAAGCCATCCACTCCATCAGGATTAGTTTCTTATCCACAGCCTCCCTAATCGTCACTTGGACAGTTTCTTCAGACTTTTCTTTTCGCAATTGAGCAGGGATCATCCTAATCTCTAGGTCTTCAACTTCTGGAAGTCTAGGACAAGTCGATTCCTCAGGGTCGAAGAAGAATTCGAACTCCATTATTGTGAACTCCCTCAGCCTTAATGGTCCTTGGCGTGGTGAGATCTCGTTTCTCAATGCGGACCCAATTTGGCCTACCCCAATCGGGAAACGTTCTCTAGCAATCTCATACACTCGTCTGAAGTCAACGAACATTCCTTGAGCCGCTTCAGGCCTCCCGTAACCGATAGATTCCGTGTATGGTCCGATCGTTGTCTGAAACATTGTCTGTACGTATCTCGGTTCCGACAGTTCTTTGCCGCATTCTAGGCAGGTTATCCCCCTCGTCTTCAGTTCACTGCCAAGTTCGGTCAAAGTCATCGATTCAGTATTCGGTACTCCCGCTTCCATCAGTACATTGTCAGCCCGATATCTCCTGCCGCAACTCTTACACTCAACCATAGGGTCCTTGAAGTGCTCGACATGGCCTGAGGCCTCAAAGACTTTTTCCGGGGTGATTATCGGAGTCTGTATCTCTGGGAAATCATGCCTTCTTAGAAAGAAGTCTCTCCATTTGTTCTCAATTCTCCTCTTGAGGGCAACACCCACAGGACCAAAGTCTAGGAAGCCTCCTACTCCACCATATATTTCGTAGGAAGGCCAAAAGAAGCCTCTTCGGCGAGCCAGTTCCATGATCTTTTCGTACTTGTCCGTATGCTTCATGGAGACCACGTATTGGGGTTCACAGTATTCACGAGATTGAGTGACTGTTAAAAGCCTTGAGGAGGTATTACTTCTGTTCCCGTTATTTGCTCAGTCTGTCCAAGATATCCCCCAAGTGACTTGGCAAGTCGGTCACGCTCTTGATGATCAAGTCCGGCTGTCTAGATATGACTTCATCGAGGAAGATTCCCGTCGCTACAGCTACGGATAATGCTCCTACTTCCTTGGCTGCATCTACGTCTGTTGGCATATCCCCCACGAGTACACATCGCTCTACAGGTAAGTTCAGCACCTTCGCTGCTAACCTCACCTGCTCTGGAGACGGCTTGAGACTTCGGGCATCGTCCCGTGTCACTATCGCATTGAAGTAATCCAAGATCTTAAGGCTACAAAGCTTTTCGAGCACATCTTTTCTGCTTCTTGACGTCACCAGACCCAGCTTGATGTTTGGATCCAGCCTGAGGTGATTTATGGCTTCGACTACGCCCTCCACTGGTGGCGCTAGTTTTGCAGCTCGCTTGAGCGTGGGATAGGAGGCTAAGAGTAGGACCACTTTCTTCCACCAAGGCAACTCCAGAATCCTTCCGATCCTCCATATGAATTTGAGTTCGGAGAACCTCGTCGGACGCCCACTCATGATCATCCTGAGGCCTTTCCCAATTCGGCTCCGCCCATCTTCATCAATCACTATACCTAACATGGAAGATATCGATATGAAGGCTTCCTTGAGGGGGACCATAGAGTCCACAATTGTCCCGTCCAAGTCAAGAAGTATTCCTAGCTCTTGACTGCTGCCTAGGCGCTGCATCGTTCGTGTCTAACCCCTTGAGCCAACAGTTTTGACATTGTATTCGACATCTTATTATTGGCACGCGCATAGAAAACGCTATCTCTCTGCATAATAGCAAATGGTATCACATCGAGAACAGTTAAGAGGCGAAGCACCGGTGAGCCCCGTTAGAACCACGTCCATGCCGAACCACGCATTGGCCGGACTAGGCTATGAGAAGATTATTGAGCATCTATTCAGATCTGTTGAAACCAGCAACTGACAAGTCCTATTCCCGCAAACACATAACTAAGAAACTGCCGTGAGACGCCCAAAAGAACTGTATCGCTTTCGTCTGCCGAGAAAATCCAGATACTGTAGTGCCATCCGTGCAAGCACCTACCAAGAGCCTACTGTCAGCTCTAACCTGTACAAGATGCTTGTCATTCTAGTCCGTGGCGGGCGTGAGATTGTTCTGTTGTGGTTGAACAAGCTCTTAGATAAGCTTGACCAATATCTTAAATAGTACGATTTACTAAATCAACGCCTTCTTACGCGATAATACAAGCTGTGTCTCTAGCTAGTAAATTGACGCTTATTAAGAAGATATGAATATTGGTAACTACACTTATGCAGAAACTCCTCACTGGTAACGAAATATTCGACCATATTGCGGACATAGGTTTTGGCTCCTCGATAGCGATTCTGGACATTACGAGATTCGAGTCAATTCGTTTCCTGAATTCGCTCTTCCGAAATTCACCACATAAAGAGAATATCCTGGTTGTCTCATGTGAGCCAGTAGATACACCCTTCCAGCTGAAGAGGATAAGTCTCGACAGGTTCCATGATCTCACTGAGCTAAGTATCGAAATGGAGAAGTACCGACGGACAGTTGGAAAACACGGCGTCATCATACATTACTACTTGCCACATATACTGGTTAAAGAAAACGAAGAGATCGTTTTGAAAATGATAGAGTATTGGCTCACAAAGCAACCGACCGAAGAGACTGTTCAGTTCTTCACTCTGCCCCAAGCAACATTCCCCTTCTTCGAGAAGAAACTTCAATCCTTGGTATCTGGGGCGATATCAATCGACATCCTAAGAACTGATAAAGAGAGATGCCTAGCATTTCAGATCTTAAGAGCTTGCCGTCCCGAATTCCATATGGGAGAATTTCCCTTCATTATTGAGGATGAGCGTCTGCTGATCAAATGGGGAGAGGTCTTTACTGACACTCTTCCACGTGAAGAGGAGACTGCAATAAAAGACAGAGTCGACTACCTCAAGACAAACATTTACTCGATCAGTATTTCCCGAAGTGGTACCCATGGTACAACCGAAGGACTGAATTCTTATGATGGGTGGCTTCTGTCACAGTTGATAGGCCGGAGGCTAGACGACGTTGAACTCTATTTCCCAGAGGACCTAGATGAGGTCCTTAGAAAGCTTGCCATTTGGAATCTTAGGGGTATTGTCAAGTTTGAAAATGCGGAGCCCCGAACTCCATCCCCACCAAAGAAACACCTGAACTTTCGGACTAGGTTTGCACTTTCCCTTCCAACTACGATCTCCCTCCGGTTACTCAAGGGAAGGGGAGAACACACAATCCCGCCAAACGTGTACAACGCTCTCAGAAGATCAGTCCAAGCTTTCGTCTCAACCAGGCTACATGAAGAGGGCCTTAAGAAGGAACTTGCGGAGCTTGAAACATATTTTCAAGACATCACTGCAAGGGCAACAGTCATTGAGACTTTCAGTGAAGTTGGTGAAGACCTAAGGTACAGGTTTGACCTGAAGTATCTGCCCAAGATGGTCTCCCTCGCTCTCTACTATGGTTACGCCTTGAAACCTAGGATCTTCAGAATATCTGAAGACCTATTCAAAATTGAATTGCGAGATTGCTTCATCTGCTTGGGGTTGAAGGGCGAGACTCCTATGTGCCAACTTCTAACAGGCACCATTGTTGGCCTTTGCAACATAGTCTTCAAAAGACACTTTTCGTGCAACGAGGTTCAGTGCAAAGCCGCAGGAGACAGATCTTGCGTATTCCATCTGCGGATGAAATGACCTCCCTGATGGAGTCTATCAAGCCTTTGCCAATTCTTGGTTCAGCTTGTTAAGCCACCTAGGAAAATGTGACGGCTCTTCAGGAAATCTCTCACAGTACGAGGATATTGTATTGATTCTGTTGACTGTTGCCAAGAGGCGAAACAATAGGGTTGGCCTTGTAGACATCTTCAGAAAAACATGAAATCTGTCTAGTGTAGAGAGTTCTCGGAAGAAATTCCCTGAGCTGTATTCCTTTCTCGTTCCAAGTGCCTTGAGGAATTTCACGATTTCGTCAGACTTGAGGTTGCGAATGAGACCGCTGAGAACCTTGTTTGCGCTATATCTATGTCCTTGACTCTGCATATAATCTACATTGAACCTCCAGAGGGCCTCGGCTGAGTTTTCACCCCTGCTCAAACAAGCGGTTGTGACCTCAGCAGCAATTTTGGCCGCATGCATAGCTGGGCCGATTCCATCTCCATTGAGAGGGTTTGCGTGGCAAGCGGCGTCACCTATGGCCAAGAACCCGTCAGCAACAGCATCAGGCAATGGATGTCGAAGAGGAACAAGACCGATTTCAGACCGAATGAATTCAGAATCTCTCAAAGCGACATTCGCTTCAGCAAACTTCTTGAATCTTAGTTCTAACTGGGCTTTCGTCGTCTCAATTCCCCAAGGAGTGAGGAGGCCGGTGTTTACCACGTATCTCTTTTTGGGTATTATCCAGCAGTACCCACCGGGGGCTGCATCCCAGTTGTAGTAGAGTGAGCAGTAGTCTTCAAGATCTTCGGATAGCCGACGATACTCTCTATACCCTAACCCAATATCGGACCGTTCCAGCCTCTCAGAGACAGGCCACGACGGTGGAAGTGTACTCCTTACCGCGCCGACAATCCCTGTTGCGTCTATTGTTATTGAGGCCTCGAAAGTATTGGTGCCTTTAGCATGCCTTGAGGCTACCCCAGCTACTTTGCCGTTTACCACCAAGGCTCTTGTAACCACATTCTCTGGAAACAACTCTACACCTTGATCTTGAGCTTCTTTCAAGAGGCGTTGCCCAAAAGCGTGTCTGTCCAACGTAAACCCTTCTCCACGAATTGTGAAGACTGGTTGTTTCGTGTCCGCATAGAACCTGACGCCTCGAACCGTTCTTTCAACCTCTCTCGTCGGAGGGGTCACGTCTGCTTCGTGGAAGTCATGGAGCCCAACACCGTCTCCGCAAACCTTCAGCCCTATCATTGAGCTCGGTCTGGACTCGACAAGGGCAACTTTGTATCCCTCGCGAGCTATCCGCCCAGAAACGACGCATCCAGCTATCCCGGCACCTGCAACCACAACATCTAATCTTGATTCGGTCAACCTGATCCCGCAATAACGTGATTTCCTCGTGCTTTCCGTATATCCAAGCGCTGGAATCCAATCACGGTGAAGGTCTTGATGTCTCAGATGTATTTCGCATATGCTGCTACATGATCGGATATCCGATACATCCTAGGGTTTCCAAAGGAAACAGCTGTCTTGCATAGGCTGTTGAAGCTACGTTCACGCAAAACCCATTTCCTTATGGCGAAAATTCTCAGAACCTTCGCACCAAATATTAGTGCGTCGATATCTATTACTTCGTTTAGCTCCTTGGCTTCAAGGAGAGGCTTGAACCCCTGCAGGAAAATTAGATCGGCTAGCTGAAGAACCTCGTTGATCACCTCACGTTTCCTCAGAATCTTCAGGAGGCCCATCCTATCTCTTCTCAAATCAGACTCCTCCATCCTGCCTCTATCTAGAGCAAGCAGAGGAACGCTACTAAGTATCCCGAGTTTGAGGTCCTCATCTAGATCAGCGATGTCGTCATATAGGTTGCATCCCTTGAAGAAGTAGTCAGCCGCTTTTCTAACATAGAGGATTGCCTTCAACTCGTCCTGATCAAGTTTTCCCAAAGACTTCTCCAAGAAACAGAAGTCTATGTCAACCCATATTCTCCCAACGCTCTTCTCGTTAACCTTCTGAATATATTCCTGAATCGTTGTTGCCGGCTTCGATCGGTCGGCCTTCTCATCCATAGACCTTATCTGCCCATCGATATAGTCCGCGAAATCTCTGAGATAGATCCTTAGCGTCTCTGAAGCCCTGTCTAAACCCTGACTTACTGAGTCAAAGGTCCATCGTGCCATACTCATACAAGAGTTCTCGGCTCTTTCTAGGAAGTTCTCCCTAGGTTCTGGCTCGAAGGATTTCTCAGTGAATGCTCTCAAGTGCTCTCGTTGAGACTCAACTGCCTCTTGCTTGTTCGAGAACCGGTCATTAATGTTGTCTAACACCTTGATGCTTGTGATCGCCGACGTCTTTGCAACCATAGACGACAGGATTTGAACGTCATTTGCAGAGGAGAGTATAGGCATGGAGGTCAATGCCGAGAGGTAGGCTCCATAATAGTAGTGCTTCTTCTTGAGCAATCGATGAAGACGAAGTTCTTCTGGTTTAAGGCAGTGGTCGCTGTCTAGCTCGGTTTCGAGTCGCCGTCCGAAGATATCTATGGTATTTGAGATCAGTGTTAGACTCTTTGGGATCTTGGTCGATTTGAAGCGGTTCATGCATAGCAGTGAGGAAATCGCCGAGATCTTGTAGAGTGTATTCACACCTTCGCTTGCTTCCGTTGAAGATGACACCGTACGGGGGGTTATTTCAGGAAGCCTATGCATCTCTGAGTAGCCCAACGGACTCTGCAATCCAGATTAATAATAGTGTTAGTGAAAGGTTTAACTTTAGCTTTTCTAAGCCACCCTACTTAGGTCAAGCGGGCTCCGCGCGGGCTAGCCTGAGGAAGCGCCTGACTATTAACAGAAAGAAGTATTTAGCAATGAGTGATTACTCTATCCCGGTCGAATGTCAGGTTTGGGGGTTCTACAGTGAGCCGCCTTGTAGGAATTGTAGGGAAGCCTAATGTGGGTAAGTCAACATTCTTTTCCGCAGCGACGATGGTCGCTGTCCCAATAGCGGCCTATCCCTTCACAACAATTAAGCCGAATCGTGGGGTAGGCTACGTCAGGGTTAACTGCGTCTGTAAAGAGTTCGGAGTTAAGGATGAACCAGTCAATTCAGTCTGTAGAGACGGCGTCAGACTCATCCCGGTGGAACTCGTCGACTGCGCTGGCTTAGTTCCTGACGCATGGCAGGGCAGAGGCCTTGGTAATCAATTCCTTGATGAGATTAGGACTGCTGACGCATTGATCCATATCGTTGACGCTTCTGGAGGGACAGACCTTGAGGGCAAGATATGTGAGCTTGGAGCCCACGACCCCCTCGAGGATGTAAGATTTCTAGACAAGGAGCTCGATATGTGGCTAGTGCGGATTCTTGGGAGGGATTGGGAGAAGATCACTCGAAAAGGAAGAGTTGCCAGAGATGAACTTGTCAAGGATCTGGCGGAACGTCTCAGCGGACTCGCAATCGGACAAGAATACATAGATGTCGCCCTCAAGGAGTCGGGGCTTAAACCTGAAGGTGTTAGTTCTTGGTCTGACGAGGACCTGGTCGCGCTCATACATAGGATCCGATTGCTCTCCAAACCTATGATCATAACAGCAAACAAGATTGACCTCCCTCAGGCCAGGGAGAATCTGACTCAACTTGCGACATCTGGCTACAAGATTATGCCATGCTCCGCCGAGGCGGAGCTGGCTCTGAGGAGGTCACGGGAGAAGAACATAACTGACTATGACGCGGGAGATAGCAACTTCAAGATCTTAAACCCTCAAGTGCTCACGCAGGAACAGTTGAGGGCGCTTGAGAGAATCGAGAATGAGATTCTGGCAGCATACGGCTCTACAGGTGTTCAAGAATCGATCAATTTTGCCTTTCTGAACCTTCTTGGAATGGTAGTAGTCTACCCAGTTGAGAATGTTGAGAATCTCACAGACCATAAAGGGCGTGTGCTTCCGGACGCTTACCTTGTTCCGCCCCAAACTACTGCGAGAGAATTCGCAAACATGATCCATTCTGACTTGGGCAGGGGATTCCTTTACGCTATTGAGGCAAGGTCTAAGAAGAGGGTTGGCGAGAACTATATCGTAAATGACAGAGACGTCTTATCTATCGTCAGCACTGCGAAGAGGGGTTGAGGCCAAGCCCGTAGAGGCAGTCAAGCCTAAGCGTTCGACTGCGGTTGCCGCAAGCCTTCTAAAGAAAGGTTCTTGCAACCTTTCGCCTCGACCTGTCCCAACACAGTCTTCCCCAGTCAGAAGGATCTTCAATGAGCCACCCTCATTCTTCATCTCGAATGGATAGAAAAGACATACCAAAGGCCGATGGTCATACACCAGACAAGTATTCCCTGCCAAGAATAGACATACCCCATTGTTCTTGAGCATCTCGTACGGGTAGGTTTCATCTGAAGTCTTGGAGACAAATTGTTCTACCGGAATCCCAGTTCTCTTCGAGATCTCATCTGCCTCAATTGTCAGCAGCATTATGCGTCTTCTACGGTTTGTTGTGTCTCTGCAACAGACGCTGCATCTTTGACATTCCCAGCTTAAGCAAGTTGGGAATGAAACCTTGTAGTCTGAAAGGGAGAAGTAAGTCATGGTCTCCTCTCGGACCATCTTGCTTTGCCCTAAGCTCACGTACCAGTCAGTAGAGTCGCCTGCAGCTCTACCTGGCCTTTACGTGTTTAACTATGGGTGCTCGAGATTTTCTTAAGACTCTGTAGCCACAGATCGGGCATTTTACCTCGGGAGTCACTGAAAGTTGCTCGGAGGTGACCTTTGCATTACAGTTGATACACTCGTAGGTCATTCCTGCCCCAACTTTCTTCTCAGCTGGCTCCATCCCTGTAACCGCCACCAACAACTCACCCGTCAAAGTTAAATGTTTTGTAAGGCGAGATGCAGGACAGCCCGGACCATCAATGATGTTGCGTTTTGACATAGTAGGGGACATCGCGATCATTAGGAACACTACTGACAACTTGACGGTGGTAGCAGAATCTATTCTCCAAAAGAACAAGCGGGTGAAGGTTGTCCTAGCTCAGTCTGGGCCAGTTCAGGGCATCTTTCGCCTCTGCAAGCTGAGGCATGTGGCCGGAGAGGAGAGGACGACCACTGCACATCGTGAGAATGGTTGCCTGTTTCACGTTGACCTTGCGGCTGTACACTTCTCCCCTAGATTGGTTCATGAACGAAGATTGGTTGCGGAGAGCGTTGGCCCAGCTGAGAGTGTTCTCAATATGTTCGGTGGAGTGGGCACTTTCTCTGTAGAGATCGCCAGGAAAAACCCTTCAACAAGAGTCTTTAATGTGGACGTGAATGCGGAGGCAATAAGACTCTGTCTAAGGAACATCCTAGCTAACCGTCTTAGGGGAAGGGTTGTTGCAGTCTTGGCCGACGCCAAGGAGGCGGCAAACTCCCTGTTCTTGAACAAAATGGACAGGGTCCTGCTTCCCCTCCCGGAGAAGTCACGTGAGTATCTGGATATTGCGGTCTCTACACTAAGGCGTGAGGGGGTCATCCACTACTACGACTTCATAGATGCAGACAAGCAGGAATCGCCCCTAGAGAAGGCTCTTACAAAGATTTCATCGACCATTGATGGAAAGAACGTGTCCTCGAGAGGGAGGAGGATTGTCAAGAGTGTCGCACCTAGACGTTACCTCGTTTCTCTTGAACTTCACAAGAATCGACAAGTTCTTGACTTCGCCGAATCTAGCCTCGCCAGCTCATCTAAGAGAATTCCCTGACCAAAAGGATTCTGGAAGCTAGATCGGTTGTCCTGCACAGTGAACCTGACCTTTTATCCTTCGAATGAAGTTGCGGCACGTGAAGCATTCAATGAAGGATTTGTCTGTCATGGCGATTGGACACTCAACGTATTCTTTCTTCATCTTTGTCAGCGTCTTGCCGCCAACAACTCCTTTGAGTGACTCAACCTTCTCCTTACTAACTTTGATTCGACCGTCTGAGACCTTTACCTCAACCGCGTGCTTAACATCACTCTGCGAGCACAATCTGACCACCATTCTTTGAAGTGATGTTTTCTTCTGCCAATCTCAACTAGATCATGGTTGCTGTCCTTTGAGCAAATCACCGCTAACAAGACAAACAAATATAAGGTTATTAGTAGGATCGGGCTGACTGTGAGTGAAAAGATTTGAGACCTAGATATGTTCTCTTTATAGCGGCCGCTGCTCTGGCTGTCATCGATTTTGTTGTGGAGACCCAGATTCTACCTTTGCTATACCAAGAAATCCCTCTACCATTTCCGGAGACCTCAAAGCCAATTGGTAACGCTCTCTTCTCAGCCACGTCACTACACTTGGCACTAATAGCCTCAAATCTTCTGGTACTCACGATTATTCTGAAGAAAACAGGCTACGAAGGAGGTTTCCTACCGTCAAAGAAGGCCGATTGGCTTGACCTGTTTGCACTCTTGATGTTGGTTGCCTCAGGTCTTGCAATGTGGTTCTATCCGATCTTCATGCTGGTCTTCATATGCGCTGGAGTCTACCTGGTCCTTACGGATATGCGCTAGACTCCGGACCGTTAGATTGCGTACTGCGCAGTGAAACAGCTACTACCTGGCCAAAACCAATTCCTCGTAGATTCTTCTAAGTCGAGACTTAAACAGACCAACATCGTATCCTTTCATTTTCTCCTGTCCCATCTTCCCGAGTTTTTCTGCGAGCTGCCGATCTGTTAGAATAGTCAACAGCTGTTTGGCCAACGTTTCGTAGTCGAGCGGCTCATGGAATAGGGCACACCCATGAAAGATTTCGGTCAACACCCTCAGATTTGACAGGACGAGGGGTAATCCGGCTGCAGCGGCTTCGCATGCCGCCATGCATTGACACTCCCACAATGAAGGCAATGCAAAGACATCGGCGGCATGGAAGGCGTGTAACAAGTCGTTTCGAGCCAGCCTACCTAAGAAACTAACACTATCCTTTACGCCCAAGTCTGAAGCCAAATCAATCAACCTAGGAATAGAACCAACCGGATCTGGGCCTACTATGGCTAACTCAGCTTTGGGAATTACTTCTTTCACAAGTTTGAACGCATACAGTAAAGTCCTGAAGTTTTTCCTTGGTTGCATGTAGGCGGCGCTTATTATGAGCTTCTCAGTATCACGTGCCTTGAATTGGTCAGTCTTTTCTTGACAACTGTTTGCCCAATATCGGTAATTTATCGGAAGCGGTAGAACCTCTATTCTGTCTTCGTCGATAAAATGTGAAAATGACTTCTTGGTGAAGTTTGTCTGAACCAGCATCTTGTCTGCCTTGGCTACAGACCATAGTGATACCATGTAGCGAGAGTATTGGTAGAATGCCGTTTTGGTCTTGAGGTTTCGAGGTTTGGCCATGTCTGTATGGGGAGTCAAAACATAGGGCTTCTTGATCAAAGGAGCAAAGGTTGAGGGAATCCAGCCAAACGTATGACCATGTATGAGATTGGCTCTTTCCTCCAGTAGCCTTGCAATTAGTTTGAAGGAGTTGTCAAATCTGTGGACAACAAACCCTTCGATATCTTCGGTCTTCTTGAGCTGTTCACGATTACGTAGTGCGTATACCTTCACATTGAAACCCATTTCAGAAGCGATTTCCAGAGGTAATTTGAAGTAATCCTCACCGCGTGAAAACGTGCCAGTACTCGCCAGAGGATATCGGAAGCATAGTTCTAGAAAACTCATTATGATTATCACCTAGACCTATTTGCCGATTTCCACTTGTATTCTTGGAAATACTGCTCTCATAGACATTCCAATATTCAAAGTCCCGTGTTGCCGTTTCACGATGCGCATATTGTCAATGAACGTCTGATGCATCGCAGTGAGGATTCATCTCTCCATGACTTCTCCTGGAGTTGTGTAGACATCGCAACGGACATCCCCATATTGTTGATCGCCACAACCAATGTTGAGGGCAAGCACTGTCATTATTTACCTCATTTAAGTGTCGTCGTTTGCGGCTTGACTCCATCTGCTATCCATCCAGCGATTATGTTAAGGTAGGCATCCAACTGCCACTTTGCAGTTCTAAGATCTCCGGTCAGAGCATATATCCAGACTGACTTAGGCAATCCCAGTAGAATGTACATGAGAATCCACCTCCAACTGTAATACTTGTAAGCCCTGGCAATTCGGCCATAGTCCATCAGCTCCCTCACGTTTCTAGCACTCAAATTGGCGTAGTGGTGGCAATATGGAGACTTGGTGATAATCCATTTGAAACCCCTATTCGTTATGTGCTGTTTGATATAGTGATCCTCCCACACATGCAGGTGACTTGGAATTTTGATATCCTTCACAAGATCGGTTCGGATAAGCGTATCGTGAAGCATCCCACGTCTTCTTCCTTCTATGAGGAGCGTATCCTCCAAAGACCTTCTATAGAACATTGAAATTGCCATACATCTCCTTAGATCACTTGGAGCGATAGGTATGGCGACTCCCCATACGGCGCCAGTAGCACCCGTAAGATGTCTCTTAGTCTTCGCAAACCAATCCTTGCAGAGCAAGACGTCACTGTCGACGAATGCAAACCAGTCGGTCTCAACCTCTCTTATTCCTCTTTCTCTAGCCGCTCCTCTACCTCCCTCCATCTGTATGATTGAAACATTAGGGTAAGATTTCAAGATCTGAATTGAATTATCTGTGCTGTAACCGTCTATTACGATGAGTCTCCTCACGGGTATATTGACGTAGATGCTTTCCAGACACATGTTCAAGAATGGTTTCTCGCTATTCTTGGTAAGCATCACCACGTCTATCTTGTCTTGCTCCCTTGGCATCCGAGCATCCTACTTCGATCTTACGTATTATGAGCCAAGACTCTCATTCTTATAATATATTCTCACTCAATATCTATGTGAGCAGTATTGGATTGGTGCGGTGCTTCTTGATGAATTGGAGGCGGTTCTTGGTGGAGAGTCTATCATGGCTCCCCTATTCGGCCCCTAAGGTCTCGCTTTATCGCAAGCTCGGGGCTAAGGTAGGAAATCGGGTTCATATTGGAAGAGGTTCGTTCATCTGGTCTCCAGATTTCAAGGCGGTCAACATAGGTGACGGAGTCACTGTCAGGGATAACACTAGGTTCTTCTGCGAAAGATTAACTATCGAAGAGGATGCTTATGTTGAACGCGACGGTTTTGTATCTGGGTCCGAGTTCTCTCTGGGATTTGGGAGCTATTTCGGCCAGAGGATGTTCGTCGACTGCACACAGCCTGTGAGAATCGGCAGGGAGGTAATAGTCAGCTTCACGAACATCTATACTCATGAGATGAACTATGCTTGGGTCACCGGGGGGAGGGTTAGGAGAAGATCGGGCCCGGTCACGATTGGCCGAAGGGCCTCGCTTGCCCCAGGGATACATATCGCCGCGAATGTCAGGATCGGTGAACACGCCCTCATAGGCTCAGGATCCGTCGTCCTGAAAGATGTCTCTCCATACACGCTGAATGCTGGCTTGCCATGTCGAGAGATACGTAGCATAAGGGAGCTATTTGACACGAGAGAAGACATATTGGATGAAGTAAGAGAGGACTTGGAGCGCTACGTTAGGTGGCGGCATCCAAAAAAGAAAATCAGGTTTCTCTTCGATGATTTTGTTGGACAGTCCGCGCTGGAGGCCCGGCCAACCAAATACTTCTTCATGGTCGGGAACTCTGTCGCTGATGAAGTATTCTCCAAATTGAAGTCGAGGTCTGCGAGGGATGTCTCGGCTTTCGACTTGAGACGGCAGATCTACCACAAGAACACATCTGAAATGACGCATGAAGTGAAACATCGAATGCGCAGATTCGGTTTGGTCTTCAAGCCCTACGGAGCACGAATAGACTAGTAGATGACCAGCAGAGGAAATCAGTCCCAAAATCTTTATTTCTTGAGATAACTCTAGCTTCAAAGCAATCCTTTCTATAAAGAATGTTCTCTAAGCTTTCAGGATGGAAGCGGTGAGCCACATTGAGAAGACAGATAATCTATTTTCCTAGGTCCGAGCTTGAGGGTCGCTGCACCGGCTGCCGGCTATGTGAACTTATGTGCTCTCTCAAGCATGCGAATGTATTCAGCCCTGACAGGGCAAGGATAAGAGTCGTGTCCTTTGAGGGTGGAATCGATATTCCAGCAACCTGTACGCAGTGCGGTCTCTGTTTGGAGAAGTGCCCCCTTGACCTGATCAAGCTCAACGATGGAACGGGCGCCATCACAATAGATGAGGAGAGATGTACTGGATGTGGAGTCTGTGTCGACTGGTGCCCGATCGGCGCTATAACTACGGACCCTAAGACCTCGAAAGCTCTGAAATGTGATCTCTGCAGCGGATCTCCGGAGTGTGTCAGGTACTGCTCAAGTAAGGTACTGCATCTGGTTAAGACCTCGAGCGCAAGATCGCTCGACTCAAGAAGGAGGATGTTTGCGTCCGTTCTTGCAGGCGAGGAACTCATCCTGAGAAATTACAGTCCCGGCGCAACCGGCCTGAGATCCCTACAGAAGATTCTCGGTAAGGAGGGAAGGTAGATGGTTTCCAGAGGAGGATACTCTGGGAAGATTCTGAGGATCGACTTATCAACCGAGAAGCACAGGACTGAAGATCTTGACTCTGAATTTGCTACAAAGTTTATTGGCGGACGAGGTTTCGGCTCAATCATCCTCTACAGGGAACTGGCTCCTAGAATAGACCCTCTGGGACCTGAGAACATCATAGTCTTGACCCCTGGAGCTTTGACCGGTACGGCCGCCCCGGCCGCGAGCAGAACTACCCTAACCTTCAAGTCTCCGCTCAGCTCTCTACATGGCGACTCAACCTCATCAGGGTTCTTCGGAGCCAACCTGAAGTACTGTGGGTATGATTGCCTGGTAATCAGGGGGAAGGCCTCAAGCCCTGTCTACATAAGCATTCAAGACGATGATGTGGAGATCCGTGGCGCCTCAAAACTCTGGGGGAAACTCACCGGCGACACACATAAGGCGCTAAGGGAACAATTGGAGACTCCTGACCTGGCCACGGTCTCGATAGGTCCAGCGGGCGAGAAGCTTGTACGCTACGCGTCAGTAATCACTGACGGTGGTCTAGGCGCCCACGCCAGATGTGGCGGCGGTGCAGTCTTCGGCTCCAAGAACCTGAAGGCTATCGCGGCCAGAGGCCACGGAGACCTCGGGATCGCGGACTCAGAAGGTTTCAGGGCGGCCTTCCAAGAATACCTCAACATCATTTCACGAGACCCATACGTGCCTCCAGCCACGAAGTATGGAACCCCACGCTTCATCTATCACAGGGCGAAGTTTGGGATTCACGGTGCCGAGAACTGGAGGTATGGGCCGTACGAGTGGAGTGGTGTCGACCCCGAACTCTTGAGGAATGACTACTCAATCAAGGCTGCCTCTTGCCCAAACTGCCCGATAATGTGCAGGAGGGAGTTCACGGTGAGTTCGGGCAGGTTCTCAGGCACAGTCGCAAAGATGGAGTGGGAATCGATCGCCAGGGCAATAACCTGCGGGGTAACTGATGCGGAATCCATAATCTATCAGACCAGACTGAACAATATGTATGGCCTCGACGCTGAGAGTACCGGAGACACCATAGCGTTCGCGATGGAGTGCTACGAGAAGGGTCTGCTCACGAAGAACGATACGGGCGGGCTGGAGTTAAGATTCAGAGACCCAGACGCTATGCTCGAGCTGACAAGGAGGATAGCGTTGAGGGAGAACCTAGGGGACCTCTTGGCTGAAGGAACCCTCAGGGCAGCCTCAAAGATTGGGAGGGGCTCCGAGAGGTTTGCGATCCAGATAAAAGGTGTTGAGATGAGTGCGGGTGACCCAAGAGGGATGCCTGTTAGGGCAGTCTCATACGCAACTGGAACCCGAGGCGCCGACCATCTCAGGTCAAACCCATACATAGAGGAGATAGCGACGCCGGCAGAGGCAAAGCAGTGGTTTGGAAGCGAAGAAGCCGCCGACATAAAGAACGGTGTGAAAGGCAAAGGCAACCTGGTCAAATGGAGTGAGGACTTTGTGACTATAGGAGACCTGTTAGGCCTCTGTAAGTTCGCGTACTACCGTTCAGCCACATTTGAGTACTTGAGGAAGAAAGGAGTAGAGATTGCAGCCAGACTCTACAATGCGATCACAGGGGCGGAACTCAGCAACGAAGATATGATGCTTGCCGGTGAACGGGTCTTCAATGTCGAGAAGGCCTTCAACACAAGGGAGGGAGCTTCTAGGAAAGACGATACGATTCCAAAGAGGTTCTTTGAGGAGCCCCT
>Ga0315280_10000580_pt1 | contig 67542 bp, 50 predicted proteins | sample YL17G06_40_MG_FD_203697 | JGI IMG/M metagenome (GOLD analysis project Ga0315280, IMG submission 203697) | Sediment microbial communities from Yellowstone Lake, YNP, Wyoming, USA - YL17G06_40 | ecosystem: Environmental > Aquatic > Freshwater > Lake > Sediment | place: USA: Wyoming | collected... | reverse complement strand
TTCGCCCATCTCAAAACACAACTCCCCAACATAGATGACAACATCCGCTTCGTTGTGCCTATAATGCTAGACAACGTCTCCATTCAACTCGGACCCTGGTCTGGATACCATCTCTTGGCGCAGCACCTGACATTCACTCCCCAGCGCCTGTCGAGTTAGTTGGTATCTCCTAATTGGCTTTCGCAAAAAGCTGATTGCCGGTAGGCACAAGCGGCATAAATCTATAAGCCTTTTTAACCATCGTGATCCGCCTATTGGTGGATTCAAACCGAGACAGCATTCAACTAGCATAGTGTGGGCCGGGTGATGCCTTGACAGTGCTTGATGTTGGTGGTGGAGTTGGCGGGTTGCGTCGCCACAATCGGGGGGCGCACTTCGAATTCTCACTGGCGCGGTTCATGAGAAAAAACCTCATGAAGAGCAGCTGCGGCTGGGCTGATGAGGAATTGCTTCGGAGGAATAGGCCGCTAGTGCCCATCCAAGCCGAAGCGAGGGGGCATTGATTCCTAGATATGGCAGAGAAGGTCGGATTCATCGGTCTAGGAGAGGTTGGCCTGCCTATGGCGAAGAGGGTGATTACCCATGGGTATAAGGTCACCGTCTGCGGGCACGTCAGGCGGGAGCCTGTCGAGGAGATGAAGAGACTGGGAGCAATGGAGGTGAACACCCCCAAAGAGGTGGCTCAGGAGTCAGACGTTATCATCACCATGCTGAGAAATGACGGCGACACCGAGGAGGTTGTCCTGGGGGTTGGGGGGATCATGAAAGGGGCTAGGAAGGGATGTGGCATTATCCTGATGAGCACCCTGTCCCCTGCGTTGTGCCGCCGCATAGCAGTTGCAGCTCGAACCAAGGGTGTGAATGTCATTGATGCGCCGGTGACTGGGACTCGGATGAGAGCGACAACCGGAGAGTTGGGGATTATGGTGGGTGGGGACAAGAGAATCATGGAGAAGTATCGTCCCATTCTCGAGACTATGGGCAAGACCATCTACTGTGGTGAACTCGGCATGGGTGAGATTGTGAAGTTGGCGAATAACATGGCGCTGATGATCAACATACAAGGAGCGTATGAGGCCATATCCTGGGCAATACGGAATGGTGCTGATGAAGGTGTTCTCGTGGAGCTTATGCGGACCGGCACGGCGAATAGTTGGGTTATGCAGAACTGGGAGTGGGTGAAATCAATGAATGTTGAACCGCCGCCGCTCACTTTCTATCTGGGATCAAAGGATCTGGACTATGCACTGAGAATCGCACGCGAAATGGGACAACCCTGTCCACTGGCTGCTCTCTGTGAGGACAGGTTCATGACAGGGGTGCTCACGTTGCCTGGCAAGGAGGTTCAAGAGAGAGATGATACGATAGGCATCAAGAAGCAAGCACAGGCTGCAGGTGACAGTCGCTAATCCCCTTTGAAGTGCAAGCTGCCGACGAGGGGATAGCAGTTTGATAAGGAGGAGAGATGAAACAGAGGTGGGTAGTGATGGCGGCATCTTGTCTCATGATCATCGCCGTACTCTCTGCACTATGCCTCAGTTGCGGCGGGGGTGCAAAAAAGGAGAAGGTCACTATCGTTGTGGGCAATATCACAGACCAGTCAGGCCCGGCCAGCAACGCACTGATTCCCATCAACTACGCCATGCAGGATCTTGCCGACTACTTCAATGACCAGAACCTGATCCCAGGGGCGACGATAAAGGTGGCCACATACGATGCAAGATACGACCCGTCTAGGGACGTGCCCGCCTGGGACTACCTGAAGGACAAGGGGGCAAAGGTGATGGTCACCGCCTTGCCGACAACCGCAGAAACGCTGAAGTCTTTCGCAGCGGCGGACAAGATCCCACTCTGGACGATGACGACCAGCGATACCCTGATAAATCCTCCCGGCTGGGTATTTTGCGCCAATTCTCCTGCGGAAGCGCAAATTCAGACCCTACTGCAATGGGTCAGTGAGAATGACCCTGATTTCCCGACCGGCAGGCCAGCCAAGATTGGTTCGGTAGGTTGGGAAGAACCGTATGCCATCTCACTCAGAAACGGAGCAAAGGGATACGCCCAGGCTCACTCGGACAAGTTCCAGTGGATTGCTGGCCTGCTCGCTCCGATGGGTCAGATGACCTGGAGTGGCGAGGTGCAGACGCTCAAGGGCTGTGACTATGTCATCCCGCCGTCGACGGGTACAGGGACCTCCACGTTCATAAAGGAGTTCCGCGATGGGGGATACAAGGCGAAGTTTCTCGGCACCGATGCTCATTGCGCCTACAGGGGTCTAGTCATAGATGCGGTCGGTTGGGCTGGGGTTGATGGAATGCTTACCACACAGCCGACGCGTTGGTGGAATGAGAGTCAGACATCTACCGTAGTCGCCCTGGCCAACAGTCTTCTCCAGCAGAATCATGCTTCGGAAGCTAGCGACACTATTCACAGTGGCATTGGCTATGTAGGTTCAATGCAGCAGTTGTATCAGTTCTACCAGGTGCTACAGCAGGCGGTAAAAGATGTTGGCGCTGAGAATTTTGATGGGCAAGCCTTCTATGATACTGCCAACAGTTTCACGATGACTTGGGATGGCTATCAGCCATGGGACCTCACGGCGACGAAACGGTATACGTGGAACTATGCTGGGATATACGAGTGGAGTGCCCAGCAGGGGGATATAGTCAGAAAAGTCCCTGATTGGCTTCCCCTCCTGCTGAGTTAGAGCAAGAGTCATCGTGGCCTCAGGAGATTGTGGCTACTTGAGCCGGAGCAATGCCGGCTCAAGTAGCCACAGGGAGGTAGGCGAAATGACAAGAGGAGCTTTCGAAGGTGTCAAAGTCATAGAGTTTGGCCATTTCCTGCTCGTGCCCACTGCTACGGCCATCCTGGCCGATTGGGGGGCAGATGTCATCAAAGTGGAGAACTTCAAGGCAGGTGGCGATCCAGTACGGTTCCCTTCGGCCATAGAGGGCCAAGCTCCGCCAGCCGAAATCAAGCCCAGCATGTGGTTTCACTACTTCAATAGGAACAAGAGGGGCATAGGTCTCAATGCAATGACAGAGCGCGGCAGGGAGATCATGTACAAGTTGGTGGAGAAAGCAGATGTCTTTGCCACCAACTTCGACCCGCGAGCTGTTGAGAAAGCGAGGGTTGACTACGATACTCTCCGCCAGGTGAATCCGAGGCTTATCTATTGTCAGTGCAGCGGCTACGGTACTGCAGGCCCGGACATGCACAAGCCGGGATTTGACTACGCGGCTTGGTGGGCGAGGAGCGGGATGATGGACAGGATATCAGCGCCAGATCAGGACTTGCGCTCACAACGGCCGGGGTTGGGTGACAACCTGGCTTCTCCGGCCATTGCTGGAGCTATTGCTGCCGCTCTCTACTGTCGTGAGAGAACAGGTGTGGCGCAGAAGGTCGAGCTTAACCTCTATCACCTGGCCGTGTGGGGGTTGAGTTTCGACATCGGCACCGCCCTCCACCAGGGCGTCAATCTCCCTCAGACAGACAGAAGGACTGTCACCAATGCACTATGGAATTGCTACAAGGCGAAAGATGGGAAATGGATAATGCTGGTGATGCCACAGACAGACAGGTATTGGCCTTCATTCTGTAAGGCGATGGGGAAGCCCGAATGGGAAAAGGACACAAGGTTCGATTCTCACGTGAAAAGGATGGCACAGAACACGACATTGATAGCCGCCCTCGATGACATTATTGTCAGGAAAACTGCGGCTCAGTGGGAAGCAATTGCGCAGGAGTTTGACCTGGTCCTGGGACGCATTCAGACTCCAGTAGAGGTGGCCAGTGACCAACAGGCCTGGGAAAATGGCTTCTTCACAGAGTTGGAGTACGCACCTGGCGTGCGTTTCAAGGCCATAAACAGCCCCGTGAAGTTCAGCCAGACTCCAGCTACCATCAGGTCTCTTGCCCCTGAAATGGGGCAGCATACGGAGGAAATCCTATTGGAGCTTGGCTATACGTGGGATGATATGGCTGAACTCAAGAAAGAAGGCGTGATTCTCTAGAAGGAGGCGACATGGGCATATGCTACAAAGGTATGACACTCAAGGATGCAATAAATGAAAAGGAAAGCCTTTTCGAGAAGAGCGGATATGCTTATGGGCTGAAAGACCTGGAGCTGGTCCAAGAGGATCCGGCCAAGTTCATGAGGTTCCAGATGAGATTGGTGGCCGCCTGTATCAATGTCAGGGAAATGGCCAAGCTCATATCGGCCAACCCCGCCTCGTTGGTCCAAGGCGAATTGCTGTTCCTTCTGGCTAACCCGGAAGGCGACGTCACTTCGACTTCCTACGGACTGGCCGGACATCTGCAGTCGTTCCCTTACATCATCCGGTCGATTGCCGACCTGGGATTTGAGGAAGACCCTGGCATTAACGTGGGGGACATTTGGGGGACCAATGATGCACTGTACGGTGCCCCTCACAATGCCGACAACTACACTTGGGTGCCCATTTTCTACAAAGGGGAATTGATTGGGTGGACGGTCGGGCTTAACCACATCGTCGACGTTGGCGGCCTCCAACCTGGCGGCCTGGGCACAATCTCTCCCAACGTCTTCACCGATGGCTTCACCTACCCACCGACCAAGATCGGAGCGAATTTCAAGCAGCCCCGATGGTGGGAACTGCACTGGAAGCGCCGGACTCGCACTGAGGCGTTCAATGTCCTGGACGACAAGATGCGGGTAGCTGGCTGTGTCGCTTTGCATGACCGCATCCTGGAGATTGTTGAGGAGTTCGGCATCGACTACTTCCGGAAGGCGCAGAGGGAGATCATTGAGAGAGAGCGTCGCGTCCTCATCAACAGGATTCGCTCTCAGGCTGTGCCCGGAGTATACCACTGGCTGCAGTTTACCAGGGTCAGCTACAAAGGCGTTGTGGGGAAGTTGTTTGCCGCCTCGAACAGGGACTGGGTGCTGCACAAGCCCGGCGAGTTCCATATCAAGTCGGATGGCAGCTTGTTCATGGACCTTGAGGGCCTCAGCAGCGAAGGGGGGTTCCACTGCAACGGCTATCCGGCGGGAGTCAGGATGCTGACATCCCTCGGTGCCTGGCCCATGTTCGCCTACACCTCCACTCTCAACTCAGCTCTCATGTACGTGGAGAAGTGGAATCTGCCGCCGGGCTCCATGTTTAACCCGCAGAATCCCTTCGCAGCGACGGTGATGTCGCTCGGAGAGATTGGCGGATACATAAACATGTTCCATAACTGCCTCAGCCTGGCCTTCTTTGCCAGAGGTTTTCTCGAGGAGACCTTCCCTCAAGACGGGACTGGCGTCGGCTACGGGCTGGCCGGTGTGCTGAAGGATGGTTTCCAGTGGGCAGGTGGCGATATGACTCTCATTACATGCTGGGCCCAAGGGGCAACCCCCTATCATGACGGGTTTCCGGCTGCTTGCTGCCAGCCTAACCCGCAACCTGACATGGGTGAGACCGAGATGGGCGAGTTCCTGCAACCAACCAACCTGAATATAGGCAAGAAGCTGGTGCATGACTACTGCGGGCACGGCAAGTACAGAGGCGGCTTGGGAATCGGCATGTGTCAGATGATCGTCGAACCGGGCCAATCGTTGATCATGGCTGTCTTCGCCGGGGCCGCTGGAATGGGACGTGGCGCCCTCGGAATGAGCGGGGGCTACGGCGGTGACCAAGACCTCATCGTCTTCTGTCATGACACCAATATGCGACAGATCCTCAAAGAAGGCGGTTCGTACCCCACCGACTTCACCGAGCTTCGAGAGTGGCTCAAGCAAGGCAAGTTGAAAGCCGGCTCGGTGGAGAGGTTTACAGCGTCATCGCCCAACGTCTCGTGCAAAGACGGCGATTTGGTCGCCATGGCTTCCGGAGCACGTTGCGGATGGGGCGACGTTCTCGAAAGAGACTTGAACCGGGTGCAGGAAGACTTGCACTACGACTGGGTAACGCCTCGTACGGCCAGGGTGATGTACGGGGTGGTCGCCGACGACAAGGGCAAGGTGAATGTGGCAGAAAGCGAGAAGCTTCGAAAGCAGATGCGGGATACCAGAAGACAAAGGTCGGTGGATGCCAAGGACTGGTGGAAAGAGGAAAGGCAGAAGGTCATGGACAAAGGATGGCGGGAAGACCTTCGCAACATGTTTGCCGATGCCTTGAAATATGGCAAATTTCGTCGTGAGTTCCTGGGCATGTGGCAACTGCCAGACGACTACGCTCTATAGAAAGGGGTGCCATGCAGACAGAAGACACTCGTTTCACCAAGGACAACCTCAGGCTTCTTGTTGAGGGCAAACTCGACTGGGAAGAGGTGAAGAAAGCGCTACGGCTGCGCCCTAAGGATGCAGACCGGTTTTGGAAATACCTTGAGGTGCTTCAGGAGAAAGTGCCCTGGAAAGACAAGATACTCCTGCGCATCTCAGACCATCTCTACATTGTAGCTAAGGGAGGAGGTGGCAGGATAGTGAAGTGCGACTGCGGACAGGAACTTGGCGACTACCGCACCAATTGGAAGCTCAGCTGCAGGGTATACGTTAGAAGAACTGCCGAACAGTTGGCAGAGGTGGTCGCTACAGAGGAGGCAATCCCCAATCCGGAGTTGGTGGAAATCCGGGAGTTCTATTGCCCGGGATGCTTTGCTCTGCTTGGGGTCGAACAAGTCCCTGTTGGGTATCCGCCCGTATTCGAGATGCTGCCTGACCTGGACACATTCTACCGTGAATGGCTGGGAAAACCGCTGCCGGATGAGCGGCCTGACTGGTTCCAGGACCGGACTTTGGAGAAGCCCGCGCAGTGGGCAAAGGGGAAGTAGAAATGGCAGAAAAGAAGGTAGACGACAGGTACTTGGTTGCCCAGGATGCTGGCGGGTCCATGACGGACTGCTTCGTTGTGGACAAGGAGGGCAAATTCGCCACCGGAAAGTTCCTCACCAACCATGAAGATGAGAGAGTGAGCTATCTAGGCGCACTGCATGATGCTGCCAAGAACTGGGGGATGACATCGTCGCAGATTCATAAGGCAGCCCTGTCATCCACCTATACCGGGACCGCGATGGTCAACATACTGGTCACGCGCGGCGGAAGCAAAGTGGGCCTGCTCGTCACCAGGGGGTTTGCGCACCTGCCGATTATGGAGCGCGGCCTCACTTGGATCGGGCAATCCTACGAAGACATCCTGCATCAACAACTTCACGAACACACGCCCTGGATGGTCCAGCCAGAGAATATCAAAGAAGTGACGGAACGCATCTCGGTGGGCAGCTACTATATGGCGCATCACTTCTTTCCTGGGACGGTGGTCATCCCGCTAGTCGAGGCTGATGCGATCAAGGGAGTCAACGAGCTTCTTGACAACCGTGTTGAGGTAATCGGAGTTCTGACTCTAGCCTCTTTTGCCAACCCGGCGCACGAAAAAAGGATAGCGGAGATTGCCCGCGAGGTAATTCAGAAGCGCGGCCTCAACATCCCCGTGGTCGCCTCCCACGAGATGTGCAGCGTTCCTAATGAGACTGAAAGGATAAAGACACTTCTCATACAGTGTTACATTGCCGAAGTGGCCAGGAAGAAGCTCTTTTTTGTCGAGGAGGCGGCCCAGAAAGAGGGGTACAAACATGGCCTCTTCACCCTTCTGGCTTATGGAGCGGCCGCCAACATCCGCCACACAAAGCTGGTTGAAGCCGCTATCTCGGGACCTGTAGGAGGTCTGCTGGGAGGCAAGTTCATCTCTGATTTCTTGAAGTTGCCCAACATCGTCTGCTGGGACTTGGGCTGCACTACCTGTGACGTGGGGTTGATTGCTGGCGGACTTCTGCCGGTGAACAAGAACCCGGATTTCTCAGGACATCGATTGCGAATGCCTATGATAGCCATTGACTCCATAGGTGCTGGCACCAGCCACGTTGTACGTGCTGAACCGGCCACCAAGCGCATATCTATCGGCCCCGCCAGCGTCAGGGCGGACTTGGGCACCTGCTACAAGTCCTCTCAGACGACCATTGGAGACATCGATTTGGTGCTTAACTACATAAACAAGGACTACTACCTTGGGGGCACGCTGAAGGTTGACCGCGACAAGGCACTGCATGAGCTCGAGAACCAGATAGCCAAGCCACTGGGCCAGGACGTCTACGATGTGTCGAGCAAGATACTCGATCTGCTGCATGCCAGAGTGGCCGATCACATCAATGGAGTCATGCTGTCCAGGGGTCTCAACCCGGCTGAGTTCACCCTCCTCGTCTACGGAGCGGCTGGCCCGCTTCACCTGTGGGGCTTGCAGCGTCTTATCGGGTTCGGCGATATGGTTGTGGTTCCGTGGGCAGCCGTGTTCTCTGCATTTGGGGTAGCGGGCGCTGACTACTTCCACCGCTACGACAAGGCCGTGACCGTCTTCCTGACCCCGGACATGACAGACGATATCAAGATGTACATGGGGAGCGCACTGAGCCAAGGATGGCAAGAGCTGGAGGAGCGAGGGCTGCAGGAACTTGAAAGCGAGGGCATTCCACCGGATGCAGTGACGTTCAAGCATGGCATGACGGGCCGGTACATTGGCCAGATGTCAGGCTGGGAGACACCCGTTGACGTAAGCCGAGTAACCTCGATGGAAGACCTCAACAGCGTAATCGGGGCTTTCGAGAAGACCTACACCAGTATCTATCCCTCTGGTGCTCGCTATCCTCAGGCTGGTTATCAGATCACAGAGATCTACGTTCAGGCAGTGGCCAAGAAGCCAAAACCGGTCATACCCTCCTTTGCCATCGAGGGCAAAGCGCCTCCGAAGGAGGCCTACAAAGGGCGTCGGGATGCCTACATAGACGGCGGCTGGGTGACAATGGACCTGTGGGAGCAGGAGAAGCTTCGCGCAGGCAACAGAGTGGATGGCCCCGCGATAATCGAGCATACGATGACAACCTTTGTCATTCCGCGACAGAACTACGTGGAACTGGACCAATATAGATTCATGAGATTCAAGAAGAAGTAAGGGAATGGCCCTTGTTGGAGGTTTGGGCCAGGGGCAGATATTCGACCGGGCCGAACACGGGAAGTCGACCACGCTGGCGTGTTTGTGGACAGCCATTGAATGCTGCAAGACCCCAAGAGTGAAGGGAGTGAGATGGCAAAGGAGATAAAGAAGGCCGGTTTCATTGGCCTGGGCGACATAGGTTTGCCTATGGCCAAGAACGTGGTCAAGAAGGGCTTCCACACCACGATAACGGGTCACAAAAGACGTGAGCCGATCGAGGAGATGAAAGCTCTGGGTGCAGTTGAGGTCAAGACACCCAAAGAGGTGGCGCAAGCTTCGGACGCTACCATTATCATGGTTCAGAACGACCAGCAAGCTGAGGAGGTCATCTTCGGTCCTGATGGGTTGATCCATGGGATCAAGGCTGAAGATGGCATCCTTCTGATGGGGACGTTTGCTCCAGATTTCTGCCGCAAGGTGGCCGAGGCGGCCAGAACGAAGGGTGCGGATGCTTTTGATGCCCCGGTGGTTGGGGCGCGCATGGGGGCCGAGGCCGGGACGCTGGGAATCAGCGTGGGTGGGGACAAAGCCAACCTGGAGAGGTTCCGGCGACTGCTGGAGACGATGGGCAAGATAACTTACTGCGGAGACATTGGCGCGGGCCAGATAGTCAAGTTGGCGAACAACATCTGCGCCACCGTGAACGCCTGGGTCCTGGCCGAGGCCGTCAACTGGGGCATCAGGAACGGCGCTAGCGAAGAAATGCTCATCGAGCACATCAAGATAGGATCTGGCAGCAGTTTTATTGCTCAGAACTGGGCGTGGGTCAAGTCAATGTGGACTGACCCGCCGCCACCTACCTATTACGTTGGAGTCAAAGACATGAATCATGTGCTGCAGATTGGCATAGAACTGCGTCAGCCTTGTCACTTTACCGCTATGACCTGCGAGTTCCTTAAGGGGCCACCGCCACGCATATTGCGCGCCAAGTGACTTGTAAGAGACAGCTGATGGCGGGTTGGGGGCAAAGGCAAATGTACGATGACCAAAGAGGGCGGCTGAGCTGACGGACAGGAGGGCGCACATCGAAAAGGAGTCAAAGAGGGTGATATTTGTTCCGATAAAGCACTGGGGATTTCTGGAACACTCGTCAAAGGTACAATTGCGACGCCATGGTGCAAGAAGCATTGAAAGCAGCGCCACAGGTGCCAAGAAGTCAATCAAGTTGCCGTGCTCCCGGGTATTCATAGTGACCGCGCGACCCCAACAGTGAAAGGAGTGAGATGGGGAATAGCACGATGAAAGTGGGATTCATTGGACTGGGCGACATCGGGCTGCAGATGGGAAAGCGGGTTGTGACCGGCGGGTTTCAGACCACCGTCTGCGGACACGTGCGACGGGCGCCGATCGAAGAGATGAAGAAGCTCGGCGCCCACGAGGTGAAGACGCCGAGCGAGGTGGCTCAAGCCTCGGATGTTACCATAATTATGGTGCAAGACGATAAGCAGGCAGAAGAAGTAATATTCGGGCCAGCCGGTCTTCTACTGGGGGTGAAGAAGGGGGATGGCATTCTCCTCATGGGCACTTTCTCCCCAGCTTTCTGCAAGAAAGTTGCAGCATCGGCGATTCCAAAAGGGGTTGACGCGTTCGATGCGCCGGTGGTCGGCGCGCGCATGGGAGCTGAGGCAGGTACGCTCGGCATCAGTGTTGGCGGCGACGAGAAGGCGATGGAGAAGTATCGCCCACTCTTGGAGAGGGTGGGGAAAATCACGTATTGTGGCCCTATCGGCATGGGGCAAATCGTAAAACTGGTCAACAACATGGCTGCCATTTGCAACGCGCGTGTAGCTTCGGAGGCGATAGCCTGGGGCATGAGGAACGGCGCAAGTGAGGAAATGCTCGTGAATCACATGAAGAACGGCTCCGGTGGTAGCTTTGTGGTTCAGAACTGGGGTTGGCTGAAATCGATGTGGACTTATCCACCACCCCCTACCTACTATGTGGGAGCCAAAGACCTGAGCTATGCTCTGACTATTGCCCACGACCTAGGGCAACCATGCCCAATCGCAGGTCTGGTTTGTGAGCTTCAATTCACGGGGCCACCGAGACTACCAGTCACCCACAAGGGAAGTCGGTCGAAGTCCAAACTTGAAGGCTCCGAGGCGTGATAGAGGAAACCGCTCGCGGTCTGAACAAGCATAGATTGCCAGCATTCTGTCGGGGCGGTGTGAAGCAACAATATCGCACGACACGTGAAGCGCCAGCAACCGCGGCCAGGCACTGAAGGGAGCCATAGGACGTGATAACGGTCAACATCAAGGTGCTCGGGATCTCCGGGACCCCCGTCAAAGGTGGCAATTGCGACACCATGGTGCAAGAAGCATTGAAATCGGCAGCACAAGTGCCGGGAGTCGAGACGGAGTTTCTCACTCTGGCTGACAAGAAGATCGCCCTTTGCCAGCACTGCCAGTGGTGCATACAGAATAGAGCACCCTGCAAAATCCAAGACGATGCTCATGCAGTATTCGACAGGATGATGAAGAGTGACGGTTTGATCCTGGGCGCGCCTGTGTGGAACGTCGGAGCTGCTCCGCTGTTCGCGATCTTGATTTCGAGATGGAGGTATCACCAATTCTTTACCTACAACTTCCGAAACAAAGTGTCCGGCCTGTTGACGGTGGGGTTTCTGGGAATGGGAATGGAACGGGCCCTGGAAGATCTGGAAGTGGTTGGAAGGGGCGCTGGTTTTGTAGTGGCCAGAGGCTGGGCCATCGCCAGCACCGCCGCCTTTGGGCAGAGGCCGGCCTACCTAGAACATGGTGTGCTGGATGACAAAGCTGGAATGATCAGGGTGAGAAACGTAGCTATGAAGGTGGTGGAGATCACGAGGATGGTCAGATACGCCACAGATGCAGAAGTGACTTTGCCGGAAGAATACCGGACGACTTTCAGAGGGGTGCATTTGAAGGACCGAGAGAAGAAGACGTTCATCGATGGCGTCTGGAGAGATAAGGAGTAGCTGGAACCAGAAGATGGAACTACCTAGGACCTTCAGGATCGGAGCAAGGCCGGTTGAATCAGCGCGATCGGGGCGTCTCACATTCTGGAAGCTGGCTGACTACCGGGAACGGTAGCAGGTATGGATCAGAGCTGTTGAGTTGACCAAGGAAGACACTCTGCCGAAGCTCTTGCATCGCAACTGCCAGCAATGGGGGGACAGCCGTGTTGCGCTGCGGAAGAAAGAGTACGGTATCTGGAGAGAACACACCTGGGAGGACTGCTACAAGAGAACCAAGGCCATCTCCCTGGGCCTTATGAGTCTAGGACTGGACGCAGGGAATGGGGTGGCCATCTTGGCGGACAATAACCCGGAATGGTTCTGGTCCGAGCTGAGCGTACAGACAGCCAGAGGAATAGCGGCAGGACTGAATCCTGCCGGGTCTGTCGAAGAAACAAAGGGGCTGATGACTCTGGCGCGGGCGAAATTCGCCTTAGCCCAAGACCAAGAGCAAGTGGACAAGCTCCTGGAGATCAAGGAGGGGATCCCTTTTCTGCAAAAGATTATCTATTGGCACGAGAAAGGGCTGCAGCATTATCCTGACTCTAAGCTCATGAGCGTCGCTGAGTTGACTAGGCTGGGTGAAGCGCAAGAGAAAAGCCGCAGCAAGGACTTCGAACGGAGACTGAATCATGGAAACGGAAACGACGTAGCGATGATGGTCTTTGCTCTAGGAACCAAGGGCTCCCTCAAGGTGATTCCTGCAACACACCAGTTTCTCATTTCCTCCGCTGAAGCTGCTTTGGCCTGCAACCCCGTCTGTGATGCTGACGAATACTTCTCTATGATTAGTCCAGCTTGGTTTTTCGAGCAGACACTTGGCTTTACTGTCTCCCTGCTAACGGGGCAGAGGCTCAACTTCGCCGAGAAAGCAGAGACCGCTCTGGAGGATTCGAGAGAGATCTCTCCGCATGTCGTGGTGTATCCGCCAAAGTTGTGGGAGAAGATTGCAGAGGCAATTCAGAAGAACACCGGCAGCAGTACCTGGCTGAAGAGGATGGTTTTCAATCGTAGCGTTTCTCTAGGCTACGAAAGGGTCGATCTGATGGCAGGGGGTCGTCGGAGAAGCTTGCCCAAGTATGTCTTGTACCACGTTGCCGATTTCGCGGCTTTCCGCCCGCTAAGGGACAAACACGGGCTTAACAGGGCAAGGATCGTCTACACGGCTGGGCGCGCACTTTCCCCAGAGACGTTTCGGTTCTTTCATGCCATCGGCGTTGACATACAGCAAATCTTCGGCTCCACCAAAGGTGGCATAATGCTAACCCCTCCGGCAGACGATCTCAGGATTGAGTGACGGGAAACAAGTCATGAGAGAGGAAGAGGGTAGGAACGAACATTTGGGTGACGCAAGAGCTCGCCATCGAGCGAAGGGCCCAAGGGTAACGAAGGCATTGCTTGTCTGGCTCACAGTTGCGATTGCTGTCGTGATTGGTGTCACAGCACTCTTCGCCTTGGTTCCGATAGAAGCGAGAGAAAAGCTCTTGCGTGCGCTCGTTGAAGGGATCCTACTCGGAGGCGTCTATGCTCTGATCGCGCTGGGTGTGGTAGTGGTCTTCAAGGCTAGCAAGGTCTTTAACTTGGCCCACGGCGGGGTACTGATGTTCCTGGCCTACTTCATGTGGTGGCTTCTCTCATCAAGGGGACTCCCTCTTTGGTCTGCCTTGATAATCATGGCCTTGGCGAGTGCCCTCATCGGCCTGGTCATCGACCGGTTCGTGATGAGACGCATGATCGGGCAGAGTGGATTGATAACTTTCGTCCTCACCCTGGTTCTGGGATTCTCAGTTATTCAAGGTGTCGCCATCCTACTATTCAAAGGCAGCCCTCAGATCATGCCTAAGATTCTCCCCGCTGGTAGTCTGTCTGTTGGCAGTCTCAGCTTCTCCTCCACTCGGCTCTCTGCATTCATAGTTGCCACGGTCATGTTCCTCATCTTTGTCGGCTATTTCCGGTTCACTAAGGGTGGCCTAGCCATGCGGGCTGTCTCGGAAAGTCACATCATAAGCCAGAGTGTAGGAATCAGCGTCAAGACCATATCTGCGGTGTCCTGGGTGGTGGGTTGCCTTTCAGCTGCTGTGGGTGGCATTCTTCTGGGATCGATGTTCGCTGTGGATACTACTCTAGGAAGCTTTGCCATCGTGAGGGCCTTGCCGGTATTGTTGCTGGGCGGCATAGAATCCATCCCGGGTGCTTTCGTGGGTGCTTTCATTATCGGCATCGCGGAGAGTCTAGCAGGGACTTATATTGATCCCCATGTCACTGGATTCAGAGAACTCCTACCCTACCTCCTCATGGTGGTCATCCTGATACTAAGACCGAATGGCCTATTTGGATTGCGAGAGATACGGAGGATTTGAGCGTGTTGCCCGGAGGAGTCTTCAGCACAAAATACGACTCAGACTTGGCCATCCTGCGAACCAAGACACATTGGCTCTTATTGGGTCTGGGACTAGTTCTCCTTTTCGCATTGCCTTTCATAGCCAATTCCTACTGGCTGAGCTGGTTGATCGGACTCGGCATAACCATTGTGGCTGTACTGGGGTTGCACATATTGTCGGGGCTGTGCGGCCAGATATCCATAGGTCACGCTGCCTTCATGGGGGTGGGAGCCTACACAGTGGCGATTCTCACGGCTCGAGTTGGGCTAAATAGCTGGCTCTGTCTGCCAATCTGTGGGCTGTCTGCAGGCTTGGTAGGGCTCTTGTTCGGTTTGCCCTGTTTCAGATTGAAGGGATTCTACCTGGCAATATCAACTCTGGCCGCCAGCTATATTATCATCTGGTGCTTCCAGCATTTTTCATCCGTAACAGGGGGATTCATGGGGCTGCCCTTGGATCCCCTTAGGTTGGGGCCGATCGATCTAAGTAGTCGTGCCGCTTTCTACTGTGTCACCATGGCATTTGTGGTCGTGGCTGCTTTCTTCGCCAAGAATGTCCAAAGAACGGCTACAGGAAGAGCCTTTGTGGCTATCAGGGACAATGAGTTGGCTGCCGAGGTCAGTGGCATACCCGTATTCCGGTACAAGATGTTGGCCTTCTTCATCGGATGCATCTTCGCTGGAGTGGCTGGATGGCTGTGGGCATACTCGCAATTGAGGGTAAACCCCGACCAGTTCCGCCTCTATGATTCAATGTGGTATGTGGGGATGCTGATCATAGGCGGGTGGGGGAGCACAACTGGGGTCTTTTTTGGAGCGGTGTTTCTCAGGCTCCTCGACGTGATCGTTGACCACGTAGGCCCGCCTCTAGCAGAAGCCTTTCCCAGTCTGGCTATGCAGATAAATGTCTCGTTGGGGCTGATACTGTTGGGCCTCGTCATCGTCCTTTTCATAGTGCTTGAACCAAGGGGGCTGTACTCTCGCTGGGAGAAGTTCAAAGCCTACTATAGGTTGCATCCTTATGCATATTGGGAAAGGCAGGACTAATGCGCCCGACATCGATAGTGAGAAGACATCTTTGCCAAGGCGGACTGGATGTCTAGCCGGGCCTGGTGGCGCTGTGTTGTCAGGACGAGGTTCAGATGGCCGAACCAGTGAACGGCGCCAATGGAGGTGATATCGATAGCAATGAAGACTGTGAAACGCTTTTGGCTATACCGAGAAAGCAAAGGAGGGTCATAATGAAAGCAAAGCAGGGTCAAATAAGAGCAAAGGAGGGTCAAATGAGTAAGGTCCCAAGGATTGCCATCGTGTTTACCCTAATCCTGGCCATTGTGGCCGGTGGCCTGCTTTCGGCCGGCTGCGGTAAGAAGCAAGCCGCGCTGCAGCAGCCCACCATCGAACTGTATCAGTATCTGAAAGGGTCCACCGCAGATTTCGATGATGCCACCATCAACCAGGCTGCGGATGCTGGAGGCGAAGCTGGCTTCAAGTTCGGCATCGCGAAGACCATCTATCCCACGGTGTGGGCTACCAACGAGGAAGCGGTGGCCAACCAATTATTCCCGCCGCCGTACTTTAGGGGCGATGGCGTCACCACCAAGTACGACATGTTGTCCTCAGGTGACCAGCAAACCGTCGATGGGACGATATTTGCCACCAAGCTGTCTCAGGCGGAGCAGGACGTAGTGACTAATGCCATCTTAGGGTTCTTTAACCTGTATGACCAAGAGATCGCTGCGGCCAAGGCCCTGGAGCAGAACACGGCCTATGGCATACTGGCCTACCAGGTGTCGGCTGCCGCCGCGGCTGCCTGGAAGACGGATGCCACGGCGTGGATGACAGCACTAAACGCGTACGCTGCCGCCAACTATGGTGGCAAGACCTACGCCCAGTTGACCTACATTGAGAGGAAGACTGTGGAGGGGATAGTGTTCGCCAATGGTGCTGGGACCATCAACCCGGAATACGCCTTCTGGCGGGCCATGGTGAAGACTTCCTTCCGCAATGGAAATGCCTCGGCCAGATGGCCGGACAAGCGGGACGCCCTGACTGCCAGCATGTATCCGGGCAAGAGCTATTCGCAGCTTGACTGCGTGCAGAAGCCCACGGTCGATGGCGCGGTCTGGGCGAGCTGCAACACCACCGAACAAAAAGCTGTCACCAACCCGGGCGACCCCGCCAACCCCGGCCAAATCGAGGGCTTGTGGAACCTGGCCACAGAACAGGTCAACGGTGTGACTTCTGACAACATGAACGTCTACGTCTATGCGCTCTCACAGGTCCCGGACGCCTATCTGGTCAGCGGCAATGTGACCGTAGCGATTGGCAACTGGCTGACGGCCGTGAACGGAACGGCCGCGGGGACCAGTGAAAACACGAGCTTCTACGCTGAGCTTCTGTATGGCCAAGCTCAATGGAAGGGCGCGCTGGCGTACCAGTACTTCGGTACCGACAACTACAGTGCATTGTCAACCGAGTCCCGGGCAGTTGTGGATCAGGCGGACTCAGGCATGATGTCGCTCTCTGTGGCGCAGAGGTCGGCGGCCATGGCCCTGACTTCGAACGTACTCTACCAGACGCTGTACGGCAGCGTCAGTTCCACTGCTGCAGAGGGGTGGAAGAAGGACGTGGGCGCAGGCGGGGATTACGACGTGGGCACAGGCATCAATAGGGAATTGGCGTTCTACAAGTGGCTGGCCTATGAGTCGTTCCGCGCTGGCACAGCAGCCACGTTCTACCCGACGCAGGTAGCTGCAAAGGTGACGGCGCTGTATCCCGGGAAAACCTATGCCACACTTACCTCTTGCGAGCAGTTGGCAGTGAATGCGGCGGTGTGGGCGGCTCTGGGTACGGGTGAGCAGGACTACGTTCAGGGCAGCACCGGCGCATTGGTGGGGATGTGGAATCTGGTGCAGGCGGAAATGACAGATGCGGTGGCCATGGACCAGACCTACCTCTCCATGACGCTGCGAAACGCGGCTGGAGACGAGACTGTGGTCATCAACTGGAAGAAGGACGTGGACGGTGGAATGCTGGTGAAAGCGGCCTTCTACCGGTGGCTGGCCAAGGAGGCCCTATTGGGGCTGAAGGGTCTGGGGACCCTAATCCGGCTGGGCACGGCTGAGTTCCAGTTCAAAGTGACTAACCCCAACAAGTACGAGATCAGCATAGACTCGGCGCAGTTCACCTGGCAGGTAAACTCGACGGCTGTCTCGGCCACGGGTGACAAAGTCTATGCGGCCAAAGTGGTAACCCCTGACAAGGTCTGGGTGCCGGCCAAAAGTGAGCTCCTGCTCAAGGTGGTGGCGCCAATAAAGGAGCTCGATATGATCACCTGGGCGGTAATGTCGGGTGAGACCTCCACAGCGGCCACTCAGCTGGCGAACGATGTGTGGTCACAGTATCAAGCCGGTACGCAAACGTGGATCATCACGATTGGTGTCAAGGCATCCAGCGAGAAGGAGACTCAGGACTACACCTACAACCTGTAGTGAATACGTAGCTGAATCAGCAAGTCAGGCGGCAGTCTGCAGGACTGCCGCCTGCAGTCCCCTGTCGATCGGCACACTCGGTGGGGACATGTAGTGAAGCGACGAAGGCACCAGCGACCTGGCGGAGGTCTGATATCCTCTACTAGAGTCATGTCTATCAGCAAGACTGTACGTCGAGTGTGATGGCGATGCCACCTGGCTGGGAAGCAACTTAGTATGCAAGCTAGGAATACTGACAATCTCGAATTGCAGATCGAGAAGCTCGAACTCAGCTTTGGCGGTATCACAGCCCTCGACGATGTGAGCTGTCAGGTGAGAAAGGGCGAGATTTTCGGCATCATCGGACCCAACGGAGCTGGGAAGACTTCAATCTTGAACTGCGTCAGTGGCTTCTACCGCGCCCAGCAAGGCGAGATCTATTTTGAAGGCCAGAGAATCACCGGACTCCGGCCGGACAAGATCGCCCGGCTCGGGGTAAGCAGAACCTTCCAGAATATTCAGCTGTATACCGGCCTGACCGTGATCGACAACCTCATGGCTGCCAGGCACTTTTACTTCAAGTCTACCTGGCTCGAAGGAGGCCTCTACTTCGGCAGGGCGCACCGGGAGGAAGTGAAGCATCGTAGAACAGTGGAGGAAACTCTCAAGTTCCTGGAGTTGGAGGGCTGGCGAAAGTCTGTGGTGGGGTCTCTACCATACGGGATCCGGAAGCGGATCGACTTAGGCAGAGCATTGGCCCAGGAACCGAAGCTCCTGCTCCTCGATGAGCCTATGGCGGGGATGAATGTGGAAGAGAAGGAGGATATGGCTAGGTTCATCCTCGATGCACGGGAACAGAGGGGGATCACCATTATCCTCATCGAGCACGACATGGGTGTGGTCATGGATATCACCGATAGAATCATGGTCCTGGATTTTGGGTGCAGGATCGCTGAGGGAACCCCGGACAAGGTGAAGCATGACCCCTCAGTCATCAAGGCATACCTGGGCGATGAAAGAGCCACACCAGTGTAAAGCGATAACATGATACTGCTGAAACTGAACAGCATTGAAGTGAAATACATGGGTGTGATCTCGGTGCTCCGAGGCGTGTCTTTGCAGGTCGACAAGGGTGGTGTGGTTGCCTTGCTGGGGAACAACGGCGCAGGGAAGACCACTACCCTCAGAGCCATCTCGGGCCTCCTCAAGACAGAAGAGGGGAAAGTGACCAATGGAGCCATTGAGTTTGAGGGCAAGAGGATTGAGAACGGTGACCCAGAGAGAATAGCTAGGCTGGGCATCATCCAGGTTATGGAAGGACGGATGGTTCTGGAGCACCTGACTGTGGAAGAGAATTTGAGGGTGGGGGCCTACATAGCCAGCAATGGTGCTCGACTGAAGAGAGACCTGGATACCGTGTATAGCTACTTTCCCGTGCTGAAGGAGCGTCGTGGCCAAATGAGCGGCTACCTCTCCGGAGGAGAGCAGCAAATGCTGGTGGTAGGCCGGGCTCTGATGTCTCACCCAAAGCTGATGCTGCTGGACGAGGCGTCTTTGGGACTCGCCCCCCTCCTTGTCGAAGAGATCTTCGGAATACTGAAGAGAATCAACGAGGAGGAGAATATCTCCATGCTCCTCGTTGAACAGAACGCTAGAGCCGCACTCTCGCTTGCCCACTATGGCTACGTGATGGAGAACGGCAAGATAGTCCTTGAAGATACTGCCAACAATCTGGCGGAAAACGCGGATATCAGAGAGTTCTACATGGGCATTGCGGCTGCCGGAGAGAGGAAGAGCTACCGGGACATAAAACACTATAGGCGCAAGAAACGGTGGTCGGACTAGTAGTCTCTCGACCTACCCCGCGGTTCCCTGCTGATTTGGCCAGTGTCTCGCTCAAGTGGTGAGGTCTAAGAAGCCTCAAAGCATCAAGGAGTGGACAAAAGTCATCCATAAGCATAAGGAGAAAGTCGCATGCCGCCGTTGGTCTACGAGAAGAAAGGAAGAATCGCTTACATTACCTTGAATCGACCAGAGGTGCTCAACGCCATGAACTCTGAGATTTGGGGGGCACTGGTCAAGGCGTGGATAGATGTCAGAGACGATCCAGACGTCTGGGTGGCCCTTGTCACTGGGGCCGGAGACAAGGCATTCTGTGCCGGGCAGGACTTGAAGGAGTTGGGAGCGTGGCTGATGACGCCACACGATCAGCGCTCTGCTCCGCCAATCCCGGACATCAACCCGATGCGGGGAATGCAGGTATGGAAGCCCTTCATAGCTGCGATCAATGGTATCTGTACGGGCGGCGGGTTGGAGTTGGCCATGGCCTGCGATATCAGAATTGCCGCCGATACTGCCAGGCTGGGCCTGGCAGAGGTCAAGCGAGGCGTGATCCCCGGCAATAGTGGCACGCAGAAACTGATTCGTCTAGTCCCCTTTGCTAGGGCACTGGAGATGCTGATGACAGGTGACTTCATTGATGCCAGCGAAGCCTACCGAATCCAATTGGTCAACAAAGTAGTCCCACTTGATCGCCTTATTCCCGAGGCTGAGGCGCTCGCCAGCCGAATCTGTGAGAATGGGCCAATGGCGGTTAGGGCGGTGAAGGAACTGGCTTACCGAGGGATAGAGATGAGATTGGAGGACGGACTCGAGCTGGAGTTGGAGATCAGCCAGCGTGTGGCTTCGACTGAAGATGCCAGGGAAGGGCCACGTGCCTTCGCCGAGAAAAGGAAGCCAGACTGGAAGGCCAGATGACTCTAAGTCTTCACGACATGTGAATCGTCAGGAAAAGTGAGACACATTGAAGACATGGTATAGCCGACAATTTGCCGCTTGCCTCTGTGACGTGCCCTACGAAAACCGGTCCAGTGATAATTGGAGTTCTGTGTGATTAGGATCGGAATTGCGGAAACCGTTCGGTTGACCTATACCCCCCTTTGCGGCGCTTCTTGACCGGAGGGCCAGTTGGGCCTGAACAAGGGGTCAACTCAGAAGGTTATCCTGGGAAAAAGACAGAAGGTCAGAAATGGGGCAGTCACGCTTGAGAGGACCGAAATCCACGCTTGGTGAGCAGACTTCTTGTCTTACACACAGAAGGCCACAGGTTCAAATCCTGTACTGCCCACCACTCTCAAGGCCGACCTTTTTGACCTCCCTCCGTGTGAGGCTATCCGGCAAGTACGTTTTCAACCCCTTCCCCCAATCTACCTTGGCAGGGGCGAATCCCTTGCCCTGTCTTTGGGCAAGGCTCAGTCGGTCAGTGCGGGCACCGAGGCCTGAAGAGGCGGACTCTGCGATTGCCGGCATATGCGCCGTGACCATGGCCCCTAGGCCTTCACCCTGCTGGACGGACACGAACTCCTCAGGCTTCCTGACTTAGGTCTTCGTGCTTGGCGAGGGAGATCCAGGCGAAGCCGGCGTTCTCTGTCGGGGCTGAACGCCGGATGTCACTTCTGCCTGGAGACACCGGCCAGCCCGAGACTCATTGTTCTCTTGATGGGTTGTCGTGGCGGGTCAAAGTTGTGCTTCAGCACCGAAGGACGTCGAAAGTTGCCGCGCATGGTAGAATTCTGCTATCCAGCCGGGGTTAGGGTGTCCACAGTCTCGCAGGCCCGGCGGCATCGTTTCTTGCTCAACGCTCACCAGTGGAGAGGTTGCCATGACCAAGAAAGGAAAGCGCACCGCACTGCTTCAACGCAACGAACAGATTGCAGAGCTTCAGGGAGAGAATGAGGAACTGAAGGCAAGGCTCGCCGAGCACGAGAAGGCAGAAAGAGCGCCTGAGCGGAGCCAAGAGCTGCTCAGGGCCTTTATGGATTCCTCCACTGATGCCCACACTGTATATGATTCCCACCTGAACTTGATCTACCTGAACGAGGCGGCTTTGCGGTATCTTGGTCCGGGGGTGCGCCGGGAGGACGTGATCGGGAAGAATCTCGCTGACTTCATCACAGACAGGAAGCACCTTGATCCTCTCATCAAAGTGATGGAGACAGGTGAGTCTTTCACTGCTGAAGACACTCTCGTCCTGCCGGCCGCCGGGGAATTCACCATCATCACGCGCGCATTCCGAGTCGGCGATGGATTGGGCATAGTGACTACGGATATCACGGCCCGGAAACGGATGGAGAACGAGCTGAGACAGAGCGAGCAGCGCCACCGGCTGCTGGCCGAGAATTCGGTTGACGTTATCTGGACCACAGATCTGAACTTTCGGCCTACCTATATCAGCCCTGCCATGACACGTCTGACGGGCTACAGTGTCGAAGAGGCGATGTCTCGGACCGCGGAAGAAGCTATGACCCCGGAATCACTCAAGCGGGCTGCAGAGCTTCTGGCGCGGGCGACGACTCGAAAGGCAGCGCTATCTGGCTCGGCATCCGGGTTGCCGATTGTGGAACTAGAGCTGAAACACAAGAACGGTTCAACTGTCTGGGTGGCCACTACCGCCTCTTTCATTCGTGACTCCTCTGGCGAGCCGTTTCAGATTATGGGGTCTTTCCGCGACGTCACCGAGCGCAAGCGGGCGGAGGAAACGTTGCGGGCGTCGGAAGAAAGATATCGCCTTCTGGTAGAGAGGACCACCGAGGCCATCATGGTAATTCAAGATTGGACAGTGAGATTTGCCAACCCCAAAGTCCTTGAGGTCTCAGGTTATACGACTGAGGAATTGGTGTTCAAGCCTTTTCTGGAAAACATCCATCCTGACGACCGTCAGATGGTAGCGCAGATCCATGCCGGGAGGCTGAGGGGCGAGAAGACCCCTCGGCTCTATCAGTGCAGACTCCTTGACAAGGCTGGCAGTACGGTATGGGTGGAGATAAGCGGGGTTCTGTTCGATTGGGAGGGTAAACCTGCCACCATGGTCCTGATGAGCGTTATCACCGAGCGCAAGAAGGTTGAAGAGGCGCTGCGGGCATCGAAAGAAAGCTATCGCCTTCTGGTAGAGAATGCCAGGGAGGCTATCACAGTGGCTCAAGACGGGGTGCTGAGATTTTTCAACCCCAGGTTCGCAGAGCTTTCTGGTTATACCGTAGAGGAGCTAGCCTCCAAGCCATTCCTGGATTTTATTCATCCTGACGACCGGCAGATGGTAGCAGACTACCACGTCAGGAGGCTGAAGGGCGAGGAAGTTCCCACTACGTATCAGTTCAAGTTCGTTGACAAGGCAGGCAGTACGAAGTGGGCAGGTATAAACGCAGTTTTGTTCGATTGGGAGGGAAGGCCCGCTGTTCTGGCTTTTCTGAATGACATCACCGCGCGCAAGCAGGCGGAGGAGGCATTGCGGGCATCGGAAGAGAGAAATCGCCTTCTGGTGGAGAAGGCCACTGAGGGCATCATGGTAATTCAAGATTGGACAGTGAGATTTGTCAACCCCAAGGTCGTTGAGGTCTCTGATTATGCAACAGAGGAGATGGTGTTCAAGCCATTCCTGGATTTTATTCATCCTGACGACCGTCAGATGGTGGAGGAGCACCATGCCAGGAGGCTGAGGGGCGAGGAGGTCCCACGGCTCTATCAGTGCAGACTCCTTGGCAAGGCAGGCAATACGATATGGGTGGAGGTGAGCGGGGTCTTGTTGGACTGGGAGGGAAGACCCGCGGTTCTGGCTTTGCTGAATGATATCACCGAGCGCAAGAAGGCAGAGGAGGCGGTGCGGGCATCCGAGGAAAGATATCGCCTTCTGGTAGAGAAGGCCACTGAGGCCATTGTAGTAATTCAAGATGGGATACTGAGATTTGCCAACCCTAAAATCCTTGAGATCTCTGGTTATGCAGCAGAGGAGCTGGTGTTCAAGCCATTTCTGGGATACATCCATCCTGACGACCAGCAGATGGTGGCGGAGTACTATGCCAGGAGGCTGAGGGGCGAGAAGACCCCTCGGCTCTATCAGTGCAGACTCCTTGACAAGGCCGGCAGTACGGTATGGGTAGAGATAAGCGGGGTTCTGTTCGATTGGGAGGGGAGACCTGCCACCATGGTCCTGATGAGCGTTATCACCGAGCGCAAGCGGGCCGAGGAGGCGGTGCGCGAAAGCGGAGAGCGGTACCGGGCCTTGTACGAAGACAACCCCTCTATGTACTTTACGGTCGATCCCGCTGGCACTGTGCTGTCCGTGAACCAGTTCGGATGCGAAGAACTCGGTTACACCGCCCAAGAGTTGCTCGGTCAATCCGTGCTGAAGGTGTTTCACGACGAAGACAAAGCCGCCGCGGCACGGAGCGTGGCGCTTTGCGTGGAGAACCAAGGCCAGGTGTTTCATTGGGAACTGCGCAAAGTTCAGAAGTCGGGCAGCGTGATGTGGGTGAAAGAAACGGCTCGCGCGGTACGAGGGACCGATGGAAAGATCACTGTCTTCATCGTGTGTGAGGATATCACCGAGCGCAAGCGGGCGGAGGAGGAACTTCGAATGAGTGAGGAGCGCTTCCGGGCTCTCCACGAGGCCTCCTTCGGCGGCATCGGCATTCACGATAAGGGCGTCATCTTGGATTGCAACCAGGGGCTTGCCGACATGACTGGGTACACCTTGGACGAGCTTATCGGCATGGATGGCCTCGGTCTCATTGCGCCAGCATGGCGTGACCATGTGATGGAGAAGATCTTAAGCGGCTACGAGAAGCCCTACGAGGTAGAAGGCTTGAGAAAAGACGGTTCCATTTACCCTCTCCAGATTCAGGGGAAAAACATCCCCTACCATGGCCGGAGGGTCAGGGTGACTGAGTTCAGAGATATCGCCGAGCGCAAGCAGGCGGAGGAGACGCTCAAGGTGAGCGAAGAACGATACCGCCTGCTGTTCCACCGATCGCCGGTGGGCGTATTTCATTACGACACCCAGCTCTGCATCACCGACTGCAACAGCCGCTTCGAGGCCGTTCTCCAATCCTCGCGAGAGAGACTGGTGGGTCTGGACTTGAAGACTTTGAAGGACCAGAGTGTACTCCCCGCTCTTCGCCAGGCACTAGAGGGGAAAGAGGGATCATACGAGGGCTTCTATCGTGCCACGACCAGCAGCTCGGAGCTATGGATCTCCATGCACACTGCCCCGCTATTTGACCAGCAGGGCAAAGTTAGCGGTGCCGTAGCGATAGTGGAAGACGTCACCGAGCGCAAGCGGGCTGAAAAGCGTGTTGAAGAGAGCGAGAGACAGTACCGCCTGCTTGCCGAGAATGCGTCAGACGTCATCTGGGTGACGGACATGAACCTTCGCCCTTTGTATCTCAGCCCTTCCATCACGCAGTTTCTGGGTTACAGCATCGATGAAGCAATGTCTAGAACCATCGGAGAGTCCCTCACTCCTCTCTCTCTCGATGCGGCGATGCAGGCTCTAGCAAGCGCAGTCTCAGAGGGAAGTGAGGAGCTAGGGCCGGACTTGCCGCCTAGGCGTCTAGAACTGCTGTTCAAACGCAAGGATGGCTCGCAGGTTTGGGCCGACACATCAGTGAGTGTTATCCGCGGCCCCGATGGCCGACCCATTCAGATCATGGGGGTTTTGCGCGATGTCACTGAACGCAAACGAGCGGAGGAGGAACTCCGGAGGGCGCATGCCGAGCTGGAGGCACGGGTGGAACAGCGCACCGCTGAACTGCAAAAGGCCAACGCGCTTTTGCTGCAGGAGATTCGCCAGCGCCAGCAGGCCCAGGACAAACGACAGGAGACTGAGTCCAAGTACCGCGAGTTGGTGGAGAATGCCAATAGCATCATTCTGGAACTGGATACCAGCGGCAAGGTCTCTTTCCTCAACCGCTTCGCTCAAGAGTTCTTTGGGTTCTCAGAGGCAGAGATAGTCGGCCGCCATGCAGTGGGTACCATAGTCCCACTGACCGATTCTGAAGGGAATGATCTGAGGGTCAAGATCAAGGATCTTACCAAGCATCCGGAGGACCATTACACGAGCGAGAGCGAGGGTATTCGCCAAGATGGCAAGCGCGTCTGGATAGGCTGGACCAACCAGGGACTATATGACAAGAAGGGCCGACTGCTGAGGATACTCTGTATTGGTATGGACAGAACGAAGCAGAGGCAGGTGGCCGCGATGCTGGCCGAACAGGAGAAGGAGAAAGCAGCCGCGGCCGAGCGGCAGCGATTGGCCCGTGATCTTCACGACGCCGTGACTCAAACGCTTTTCTCGGCCAGCCTCATTGCCGAGGTTCTGCCGCAGCTATGGGAGAAGGATCGTGCCGAAGGCCGGCACCGCCTTGAGGAGCTGCGCCGATTGACTCGGGGCGCTTTGGCCGAAATGCGGATGCTTCTCCTGGAACTGAGACCGGCAGCCTTAGGCGAGGTTGGATTGGTCGACCTCTTGCGTCAACTCAGTGAGGCCACCACCGGAAGGACCACGCTTCCGGTGGCATTCACGTCTCGCGGACAGTGCACTGCGCCGATCGATGTGCAGGTCGCTCTCTATCGAGTGGCTCAGGAAGCGTTGAACAACGTGGTGAAACACTCGGGGGCTACAAAGGCCAGCATTAGTCTCCACTGTCGGGAGAACTCAGCGGATTTGACCATCTCCGACAACGGGTCCGGTTTCGATCTTCAGGCGGTATCACCTAAGAGCCTCGGCCTTCGCATCATGCGGGAAAGGGCAGAGGCTGCTGGCGCCAAGCTGAAGATAGAGAGCCAGGCAGGCCTTGGCACCAAAGTGGGGGTACTCTGGTCAGACGCCACGAGAAAGGGGGGTTCATGACCGACCGAAGACAGATCCGAGTGATGATTGTTGATGATCATGCTGTGGTGCGGAGCGGACTTTCCGCCTTCCTGTTGGCCTATGAGGATCTGAAACTCGTTGGTGAGGCAGGTGACGGGGAAGAAGGAGTGCGCCTCTGCCTGCAAGTCCAGCCGGATGTGGTTCTCATGGATCTGGTGATGCCAAGCATGGATGGCATCAGCGCCACCAAAGCCATAAAGGAACGCTGCCCGAACACACAAGTGGTTGCCTTGACCAGTTTTGGAGAGGAGGAGCGTGTCCAGGCGGTCCTCAAGGCCGGAGCCATCGGCTATCTTCTGAAGAACGTGTCTGCCCAGGAACTGGTGACTGCCATCCGGAACGCCGTGGCGGGGCAACCTACTCTCTCAAGTGAGGCGGCTCGGGCCCTTATCCACGCGTCTGCAGGTCCGGAACTGCCAGGGCTGGATCTGACGGGAAGAGAGCGGGAAGTGCTGGCCTCGATGGTCAAAGGATTCAACAACTCTCAGATCGCTGAACAACTGATGATCAGCGCATCGACCGTCAAGTACCACGTCAGCAACATTCTCACCAAGCTGGGAGTCACCAGTCGCACCGAAGCAGTCGCTCTGGCTGTGCGGAACCATCTCGTCGACAGTGCCTAGCCGCTGTCCACTTGGCGACACCCGGCGCTGGCCGGATTCTGGCCGAAGTGGACGCGCTGGCACTCCCTGGCGAAGGTCATCGAGACTCGATCGTTTCTTCAAGCTCTGCCTCGCAACGTGCTCGCGATGAGGGCCGAGCGCGTCTGGAGAGGATAGCGCTGATCTGGACCAGAATCACCGATTGTCACTGTCTGCGCCTTTCTGGTCTTCGAGCGCTCTGGCGAGGGCGACGATCCTAGTACCCCGAGTTGCGGATACACAGTCTGCCTTCGCCGTACGTAAGCTTCCTCATGCATATCCGAGCCGGGTATGAGCCAGGTGTCGACGGGCGGAGTCGGGGGTATCCGTTTCTCTCGCGCCTGCCTCGGTGACTGTGGTCACACCTGGCTGACTGGCCAGTCACAAAACCAGCCACTCGCCCAGGCTGCGAACCGCCCGGATGCATCGGGCATCGCGGGCCTGCTGAGTCTAGACTGGGTGGCATGAGACAGCAGGTCAAGTGCTCCAGAGAGGTCAGGAGGATGCCCATGCCGCGGGCGAATCTCACAAGGATGATACGCCTCCTCAAACTGGTAGCCCGCGAAGATGCGGCCGACCGGCAGTGCGAGTTGGTCAAAGGCGAATTGCCGTTGGTCAGAATAGGCCTGATCTGTCCACAGTTGTCGGTAGTAGCTGACGAACTGCCAGAGCAGAGAGCGTGAGTTGGAGGGCAGAAGATGACTTATGGATCCGGCCGTGAGGCGAGTGCAGTACGTATCCTGGTAGCTGATAGCAGACACGATGTGCGCTCAGCATTGCGGCTGCTGCTGGAGCAGGATGTGGGAGTCGTGGTTTCGGCTGAGGCCACTAAGGTTGATGAACTGGTGGAGCAGGCCAAGCTGACCCGCCCGGATGTGATCATCCTCGACTGCGATCTGCCGGGCCTTCAGGCCGAAGAGCTGCTGCCCACACTGCGCTCTATCTGCCCGGGCGTACGGGTAGTGGCTCTGTGCTCTCGATCGGAAGTGCGGCAGGCGGCGTTATCGGCAGGGGCGGATGCCTTCATCAGCAAAGCGGACCCGCAGACACTAGTGAATTCTAGCAGACATGGCTTTGGATTGCGCGTGTCGGAGCCGCCCGCTGAGAATCTGGGGCGCACCCTTGACGCGCTGGAGAGCCTACCTGGAGGATGCCAGGAATGCGACGGAGACGTAGAGGAGGAAGAGCAGCGATGGAAGATGCAGGCACAGTTCGAGTGAAAGACATGCACAAGGGGGATGACGGAGGTGTTTCCATGCCATGGGGAACGAAGTATGTACCTGACACAGCAACGGTGGTAGCCAGCGGCTCGGGCCGACTGTCTTTCCACGACATGACGGAGATAGCCGAAGGGGTAACCCATCTGCTGCAGGAGAACAAGGCAAGTCGCGTTCTTCTCGATTGTTCCGACGCAGATCTGGACGTGAAAGTCGTGGATGTTTTCTACTTGCCGGAACGCTACAGCAAGGTTGGTGTGCCCCGTAGCGCCAGGATTGCGTTGATCTTGCCCAAAACACGGCAACCGTCGGGGATGTATGAGTTCTATGAAACCGTCTGTCGCAACAAAGGCTACATATGCAGACTCTTCGATTCTCAGCAATCTGCAGAGCAGTGGCTGGGGTTGGAGAGCCTGACACTACACCCACACCAGCCTTCTGGGGGGAGCCCAGGGCCTTTGACGTCTCTGTGATATCTGGCGGTCTTATGGAGAGGAGTGCATCAACGAACTGGATGGGTGGGAGACTTGATCATGAACATTGGTGAGTACAATATCTTGCGTGAGGTGTGCTCAATTGTTGACTGACTTCCCGTCGTTTCGAGCCTGTGAGGTGTCGGGGATGCCGGTGTCGGTGACAGAGCCCATGCCGACAACGGTAGCAGCGGAGGAGACCGGCATTGTCTTGGGGATGGCAGAGCTGGAGAAGAAGCTGGTGATGCCGCTTGATATAGGCAGGCTGCTGGCTACTAAGGACAAGCGGGTGCCTGCGGGTGTAGAGAGAAGCAAGTGTCAAGCGGTCGCGGGTGCGGCCGTTGCGCAGGACGAGAATACCACGGCATTCTGCCTAACGTCTTTTCGGATCCAGTGCATCACATGTTCATGACGTGACAACAGCGGAGAGGTCTGCCAAGGAGGAACAGGGAGATGGCTAAATTCCGGGGCAAAGAGACAAGGATCGGGCTTCTGCCTAAGTTGTTGCTGGTATGCTTGCTGGTGCCCCTTCTCTACGCAATGTACATCGGGTGGTACAACTTACCGAGACTCCGGGCTGCCACCTGGCGGCAGTTGGAGGTCAGGACGCAGGAGGAAGTGCAGGTTGCCTGGGGCACACTGGACTACTGGTATGGGCTCGAAGCTTCCGGGCAGGTAAGCAGAGCTGATGCCCAGGCGGCGGCTCTGGCCCAAGTAACTGACCTCAGGTATGGGGAGCAGCAGGACGGCTACTTCTGGGTCAACGACTACCAGCCTGTCTTGTTGGCACACCCCTTCCGGCCGGATCTGGTCAACACCAATGTGAGCAACTACAGGGATCCTGACGGAAAGGCGATCTTTGTGGATTTCGCCAGTATATGTAGAACCGACGGAGAGGGATGGTCCAGCTACAAGTGGCAGGACAAGGATGACGCCAGGAGAATCGAACCCCAGATTTCCTATGTGAAGTCATTTGCGCCCTGGGGATGGATAGTGGGGACGGGGATCTACACCAATGAAGCTATGGGAACCTATCAACAAATGCAGACCCAGATGTGGTACGTGTTTGCCGCGATCCTGGTCGGTGGCCTGTTGGCTTGCGGGATTATCATACGACGTGTCTTGAGCAAGCCTCTGGCATTGCTGGTGAAGACCTCTGAGGCTCTGGCCATCGGCGATGTGGAGCAGGAGATCAAAGTGAAGTCCAGGGATGAGATAGGCACTCTGGCGGCCTCGCACTCCAGAGTTGTGGACTATATGAAAGACATGGCAAGGGTGGCCAATAGAGTGGCGGATGGGGATCTCGCGGTGGAGGCGAAGCCGCGTTCAGACAAGGACGAGTTTGGCAAGGCTTTCGCCCAGATGATTGAGCACCAGCGGCAGTTAATAGGCAAGGTAAAGGGCGTCGCAGCCAGCGTGGGTGAGGCCAGCAAGCAGTTGACAAAGGCTTCAGAGCAAACAGCGCAGGCGACGCAGCAGATAACAGGGACGATACAGCAGATAGCGAAGGGCGCTGCGGTGCAGTCGACGTCGCTGCAGCAGATGGCGAGCAGCGTAGAGCAGTTGTCTGGCGCCATCGATCAAATAGCGGAAGGGTCGCAGGTACAGGCGAAGGGTGTGGATGAAGTCTCGGGCATAGCCAAGGATGTATCCAAGGCGATAGCCGAGGTATCGACGAATGCCAAGGCAGGGGAACAGGAGTGGATGAGCACGGCAGCCTCTGCCGTCGAGGGTGCTCGGAAGACGCACGAGACTGTAGAGGGGATGAACAAGATCAAGACGGCGATGGAGGCGGTGTCGTTGAGGGTCATGGATCTGGGCAAGAGATCCGAGGAGATAGGAAAGATCGTGGGGACCATAGATGATATCGCGGCCCAGACCAATTTGCTGGCGCTGAACGCGGCCATAGAAGCCGCCCGAGCAGGCGAGCAAGGACGAGGCTTCGCGGTTGTAGCTGATGAGGTGAGGAAGCTGGCGGAGAGGGCCTCGGTTGCAACCAAGGAGATAGCGGTGCTGGTGGGCGGGATACAGACTGAAGTGCGAGAGGCGGTGAATGCGATGCAGCAGGGCACCACGGAGGTGGAGGCAGGCTGCAAGCTGGCTGCTGATGCCGGAGTTGCGTTGGACGATATCCTAACGAGGTCGGATAAGGTAGGCAAACAGGTAGACCAGATCTCCACGGCTGCTCTGCAGTTAGGCCAATTGAGCAAGAGCATGGTCGAGGCGATGGACCGCATCAACCGCATAGTGGAGCAGAATGCTGCCGCGACGGAGGAGATGACGGCGAGTTCCAGTGGAGCGCTGAAGACCGTGGATACGACTGTTGCCGTGGCGGAAGAGAACAGTGCGGCGACAGAAGAGGTATCGGCATCGGTGGAACAGATGTCGGCGCAGGTGGAAGAAGTGCTGGCGTCGGCCCAGTCTCTGAGCGACATGTCCGACGAACTGGAGGGCGCGGTGGCGGTCTTCAGAACGGATGAGGGCGACGCCACTCGAGCGACTGCCATCGGGAACGGAAAACGGCCAAGGCAGGACTCTGTTCGGATGAGAGATAAGAGAGGCGCGGAGTGATGACATTCGATCGTCTGCTCTGGATTGTCTGGGAAGGGTTCCTTGGAGGACCGGATCTGGCCGACCGGCCAGTCGGAGAACCAACCACCGATATAGGTGCGAACCGCCCGGATGCATCGGGCATCGCGGGCTTTCCGAGTCTAGACTGTTTTCATGGCACGCGGATCAACTCGGTATTCCAGGACCGGCAAGTGAGGCAAAGCAATGTCGCAAGAACAACTGGCAGCTCTGGCGACCTATCGGACTCACAAGCATTGCGAGTGTCCGGAATGTGAAATGGCGAGAGCTATTCTCAGGGAGATGGACAGGAAAGGTGCGCGGTCTACTAACCCTTGAGGGATCGGAGCAGTCTCCCAGGGTATGTCCGTGGCAGAGTTCTGAGTCCATGTGGAGGTGTCATGATGCAAGAACAGAGACCACTGGTACTGGTCGTCGATGATGACCCGGAGATCCTGAAGTTGGTCAGCCTGAGTCTGAGACTGGAGGGCTTCCGTGCCATAACAACGGGTGACAGCAGCGAAGCGGTACAGCTAGTGCGCGATGAGCAACCCGCGCTTGTGCTCCTTGACATCATGATGCCAGGGACAGATGGTTTCAAGGTGTGCCAACGGATTCGCGAGTTCTCTGAGATTCCCATCATAATGTTGACCGCCAAGAGCGACGTCGATGACATCATACGTGGACTCGACTTGGGTGCTGATGACTACGTGGTGAAGCCCTTCAATGTCAACGAGCTGGCGGCTCGTGTGAAGGCAGTGCTGCACCGCACCAGAATCCCCCAAGGGACACAGCACACGACATTTGCCTCAGGGGAACTTGTCATCGACTTTGCGGAACACCTGGTGAGGATAGGAGACAGAGAGGCAGTACTCCCACCCATCGAATACCGACTTCTTTCCCTGCTCGCCAGCAACGCCGGCAGGGTGATCACCTATGGGCATCTCCTCAGCGAGGTGTGGGAACCCGAATACTATGGAGACGATACTCATATCCTCGAGGCAGCCGTTGCCCGTCTCAGAAAAAGGCTCGCTGATGGTTCCGGCAACCACAACTACATCGCCACAAAGCGAGGCATAGGTTATCTCTTCAACGCGCCGAATAGGGAATCGCCCAGCTGCACCATGCCACAGGCTGTTGCATAGTAGACACGTGTCTGGCGCCGATCAGCCCCCCATTCCTATATGCCTCAGGCGTCCTCTGAATCGGACTGCTTGACGGCTTCCCCTCAACTGTACGAGTCTCCCACCCTGGCTATTGACCCTCGGAAACACACGCTGTTGCTACCGGCCCGGGTCATTGGGTGTGGCGAAGCCGAAGAGCAGGTTGACTGCGAGGAATTCAGATCGGTTCATCAGAGACCGCACCTCGAACTCCAGGGCTTGCCCAGACGGTAGGTCCGCACAATTCAGATTCACGCAATGATCTGCAGCGGATTCAACTTCGCCGCACTTTGGTCAGAAGGGATGCCGCCGTTGTCTTATCAGTCTTGGAGAGAACCCAGGGATCAGTGAAGGCTCGACTTCGCGGTGATTGCCGGACATCCGGTAGGCTATCAACGTTGGGACTCATCTTGACTGATTGGCAGTCGGGAGAGGAGACAAGGAACTTGTCTCAAAAGAGGTGCGGGATGCTTCCCGCCGGGAGTCTGAGGGTGTCCCTCAGCTTCAGAACTTCCCCCCAAGAGTGGGGGATCAAGGGGGTTGGGAGATAACCTCCAAGGGCGCAACCCGGAAGTCATCCATAGAATGAGACACGAGGTCGTGGAAGTGGGCGTGATCTTGGGAGCATGGAGGATCTCTTGAGGGACCTCATATCTTCTAGTTGACGCGTTGAAACACCGAGATTCAAAGCCTCTACTGCCCACCATGATTTCGCTGGAAGTGCCGTTCAAATCGGCTTGCTGAGTCCGGGCAAGCGTTGTCTCAGTTGGGGGTGATCGCTGCCTCTTTCTCTTTGGGCTGACTTCCAGAAGCCGACCCCATGACCAGTATCTCGTCCAGCCTCGACTCGGTGAGAGCCATCATCGCCTTCAACTGCTCACTCTCCTGCTTGATCATCTGTGACTGGGCGACAGCCTCATCCTTCTCTTGCTTGAGCGCCTGGCACTGAGCGACAGCCTCATCCTTCTGTTGCATGAGCATCTGGCACTGGGCGACAGCCTCATGCTTTTCTAGCATGAGCGTCTGGGACTGAGCGATGGCCTTGTCCTTTTGTTGCATGAGCGTCTGGGACTGAGCGATGGCCTCGTCCTTCTGTTGCATGAGCATCTGGGACTGAGCGATGGCCTCGTCCTTCTGTTGCATGAGCATCTGGGACTGAGCGATGGCCTCGTCCTTCTGTTGCTTGAGCGTCTGGAACTGAGCGATGGCCTCGTCCTTCTGTTGCATGAACATATGGGACTGAGCGATGGCCTCGTCTTTTTGTTGCATGAGCACATGAGACTGAGCGATGGCCTCGTCCTTCTGTTGCATGAACATATGGGACTGAGCGATGGCCTCGTCCTTTTGTTGCATGAACATCTGGGACTGAGCGATGGCCTCGTCCTTTTGTTGCATGAACATCTGGGACTGAGCGATGGCCTCGTCCTTTTGTTGCATGAACATCTGGGACTGAGCGATGACCTGCTCCTTCTCTTGCTGAAGCGTCTGGGCTTTGGCGATGGCCTCGTCCTTCTGTTGCATGAGCGTCTGTAACTGAGCGATGGCCTCATCCTTCTCTTGCTGAAGCAGCTTGATGAGGGCCACGGACTCCTCTATTTTCTGCAGAATCGGTGTCTGTTGATCCATTTTGGCTCACTCCCTTCCGCATAGTACTACTGACATCAGGTTACCCGAAGGATGTCACAGGAGAATCTCAAGAAGAGCTTTCGGGTTTGCAGAGTCTTCTCAAGTAATCCTTGACACGAACCCCGAGTTCTCACCAGCACCATTGATCCCACGTTTCTCCCGCATCATTCGATAGCTTGTAGTTGTCCGCCTGGATTCTCTCAGCACGCCGGATGCGGGGATGGCAACAGCGCATGGGAAGCGGATTTCGTGATTCCTCAGCGCTTCAGTCTGCTATGGCCGGATCATGGAGGAAACCCTGGGGATTGCCAAACACGGTCATTGGGGAGACCGGCTGGCCGGATAGTGGATGCGTTGGGTCAGCTAGAGGTGCAGAAGACCTGACAGACCCTTCTCTTTCACCGGACCAACGACGGCCAGGTTCAGCATGTTGCCCACAAACAACTGCCTGGCGACCCTGGTGAGGTCTGTGGCTTCAATCGCCTCGATCTTCGAAATGACTTGTTCAATCGTCAGGATGTTGCCCAGCAGAAACTCTTGGCCCCCCAGCCAGGAGGACACGCTTCGGGTGTCTTCCATGCGCAAGAGCATTCGCCCTTTGCAGTACTCCTTGGTTTTCTTCAGTTCATCCGCTGGGATTCCATCCTTGATGCGGTTGAGTTCTGCCAGTATGGCTGTGACAGTAGCCGGAACCTGCTTGGGGTCGACGCCGGCATAAATGGTGAGCGCCCCGGTATCCAGGAAATGATCTACACAGCTGCTTATGGCATAGGCCAGTCCCTTTCTCTCCCTGATCTCCAGGAAGAGGCGGCTGCTCATACCCTCGCCCAGCATGGCGCTGAGCAGGTCCAAGGTGAAGCGGTCGGGATCGCGCATAGACAAGCCGGGCACAGCCAGGCAAAGGTGGGCTTGCTCTGTGTCGCGCTCCTCGACTCGCAGGCGAGGCTGCCTCTGCGGGCCATCGACAGGGAACCATTCCTGGCGCGCGTCCCGTTTCCAGTGCCCAAACCCTTTCTCCAGTCCGGCCACGATCTCTTTGTGTGTGATGTCACCGGCAACGCTCACGACAGCGTTGTTGGCTACGTACTGACGGCCAAGGTAGCTCAGCATGTCCTTTCTGGTCATCTTGGCCACAGTTGCCTTGCTGCCTGCCACATCCCGTCCCAGAGGCTGGTCCGGCCACATGACCTCATCGAGCAATAAATCGACGCGATATTGCGGCGAATCGAACGACATGTTGATTTCCTCTATGATCACCTGCCGTTCCTTCTCTATCTCCTCGGGCTCGAACCTGGAATGGGACAGCATGTCAGCCAAAACGTCGATGGCGATGGGGAAATGGGGTTGGGCCACCTTGCACCAGTAGATGGTCAACTCCTTGTCAGTGCCGCCGTTGAGCACTCCACCAACGCCTTCAATGGCCTCCGAGATCTCCTTGGACGTGGGCCTCTGCTTTGTGCCCTTGAAGCAGAGGTGCTCGATGAAATGGGAGATACCGGCTTGTTCGGGGTTCTCATATCGGGAACCGGCGCCGATGATAACGCCGACGGATACAGAATGCACATGAGGTATGCTGGCCGATACTATTCTCAGCCCGTTGTCCAGTGTGGTCTTCTTGTGCAAGTTGCCTCCCTGACCTGTTCATTCTAGGGTGGCTATGGGACCGTGTCAAAAAGATGCTACTGGGTCGGTCTGCTCGGAGTGTGGCGTTTCCAGACAGTCGAGAGAAAGTCGGGGTCGTCTGCCAAGGCTGAACTAGCGGATCGATTTGCATCGCAGCGCCTGGACGGTCCTGTCGAATGTTGTAGAACCGGAAGCGAAGCAGGCCCCTTTCCGGCTATGGTTGGCTCGGCTCTTTGGTGGTCGGTTTGGCAGTGTGCGGCTTCTTCTTCCTGAAGACGAGCAGGGCCAGCAGAAGGAACAGAACGAAACCTATGGCTCCTATGGGGATCGTGATGGCGAGGAATACCGTGGCTGCAATAGCACCGGCAAAGGCAGCACACCCGGTGCCCTTGACCTGCGTCGTATTGATGGCTGCTGCCATGGGCAGCAAAGCCCACTCGATAGCATAAGACAGGCAGAACCAGAATCCCACCCTCTGCACCTTCAAGAATAGGACGGAGAAACCAATCAGCCCGACCAAGAAGAAGATGGCAAACAGCGCATTCTCCTGCCCCTCTCCCGCCAATATGGTGCCGATGACCGCCAGCAATATTGCCAGGATCAGCGCCAGCGCAATCGCCTTCAGTACCTTTGCCATAGTCATCCTCTCCTTCTTGCCTTGGGAGTCCTAGGGTGGCCCTCTTCAATCCACGCATTGCAGAGGTTGAGGGAATTCCTGGTCTGGAGGATGCCCCCAACGGGCCCCACCGTGTGGAGTCTCCCGGATCGCCCGCGTGGGTTGGGAAGGTCGCTGTGTTGTCTAGTCGTCGACATTACTCTGAACAGAGGACGGTTTTCGCCTGTCCTTCTGACGTTTCTCCGAGACCATTGGCTGCGTCTCTGCTTCTCTCTCCCGTGGCCAGAGAAAGACACGGTAGAACAGGAGTGCTGAGGTGGTCAGCCCGACGAAGGTGAATATCACCAGCCAGTCGATTACCCCTTTTGTCATGGTCAGAAGCGCTGCCCATCCGCCCACGGCGAAGGCGTAGAAGATGACGAAGGCGATGTGAACAGTCCACAGGGTCTCCCAGGCGCCTCTCACGCCTTTCTTATCACCGCCTTCCACGAATCGTCGGTAGTCTCCCAACCCCAGTTCGGAGTCCATCAGGGCACTGGCTACTCTGGAGTACCGCACCATGAGCACCCGCAATGTATGGTTCATGAAGAAGCCGAACAGAGACAGCGCAAGTCCGAATGCGGCTATGTACCAGTAGGCCAGTCCTCGCCAAGCTATTACGGCGAGTAATGCGGCGAACACGGCACTAACACTGTTTGTCATCCACAGGCGGGTGTTTTCCTGCTGCCTAGCCTGCAGCCAGTACTGTCCGAAGGCAACATAGGCACTCTCTTCCCGTCTCATCATGCGTCACCTCCCTGGTTTCCCTCCGCTCGGCCTGCTAGTCTTTGTCGCCAGATGGTGTTAGACTCCCCCGCACCCTTCGGGTCTTCGGTAGCAGCCAGTCCCGAGAGGTTGTCTCAAGACTCACTTCTAACTCCCGGCAGGGACAAGTCACTGGCACTCTTTTGAGACACACCGATATCCTTGGGCAGGAAGCCCATCCTGCCACTTTGCCCTGGTTGATGCTCAGTCTGCAGACGATGATAGCGCAATGAGTGGTGTCTGGCTAGTGGGCTGCTGGGTAGTTCCCACCCATGCCCGCCCGACTATTTTCGTCGAAAGAGATCCAGGAACCTGTCTTCGTACTCGCCGAACAGGCCCCATCTGCGGAGTTCAGCCTCCAGTTCGGACACCTTGGCCCTTTCGCTGGCGGCTTCCCGGAAGAGCTGCTCGATCATATACCTGGCATGCCTGGGGATGCCGCCTTCCATGCCCAGCATTCCCCGCATTCCCATTTCCATGACATTGCTGCCCAGTGACTGGCGGGTAATGTCATGGATGAACTTCATCAGAGAGATGTCCCAAAGCTCATCAACACCCTTGATTATGGTGGTCAGTGGATTCTCCGTCCTCTCGATTTCCTGGTTGATGTTTTCGATGACGGACTCAACCGGGCTAGACAGTATGTTCATGCCACTTGGCTCGTTCCGATACCGGTAGAGTAAGCCGGGCTCATTGGCGCCGTAGGTGCGGAGCACATAGTCGGCATATTCCTTGCCATGCTCAAAACCCTGGAAGAGGTTCAGCAGGTAGTAGGGGGTGACGATCTTGGGCCTTTCGGCGATCACCCTCCCCTCCCTGATGACGGTCTCATCTGTCTTGCCGGTGATATCGGTGTACACCGGCTGCGTCAGGAGGTAGTAGTGGATGTCGCTAATGCCAAAGGTGGCCAGTGCCTGTCTGGGAGGCCGGACCAACTCCGTGTGCTCAATCGCGTAGCGGATTCTCTCGTCGATTTCCATCTGGCACAACCGTCAGCGATTCGGGCGGCGAAAGCAGTCAAATGATGAACTTGACGGCCCTGAAGTTCTGCTCTACCCGTCGCTTACCTTCGATTATACTACCCATTTCGGTGGAGTGGCCGGGGAGGAGGTATTCTGCGTCCAGTTGCGAAACCCTCTCGATACTCTGCTTGAGAGTGGTGATGCTGCCGCCGGGGAAGTCGGTCCTGCCTACGCTGCCATTGAATACCAAGTCACCTGTTATCAGTGCCTTCTTGTCCGGCCAATAGATGCAGATGGAGCCTGGCGAATGCCCTGGCGTGTGAAAGACAGTGAGGTTCACCTGCTTCTCGTCTCTTCCTAGATTCAGATCGCCCTCGACCAAATAGATCAAAGGATCAAGCTTGACTGCCTTCATGCCAAACATGTTGAACATGCGCTCGCCTGCCACTCGATAGTAATCGTCGGCTTCTTTGGTGAGAGCCACGATGGCTTTGTTGATCTTTCCCTTCCCGTCTGTCCAGGCGCTCTTTTCCACGATGGTCTCTGCGGCCTGGCAGTGGTCGGGATGGGTGTGGGTGTTGATGATGAGCCCGATGTCTTCCATCTTGAAGCCGTCATTTCCCATGGCATCGGTGAGGGAATCAAAGCAGCCCTCGTATGTTTCATTTACCAGGAATCCAGGATCCACAATGACGTGCGGTCGCTCGCCTCTCAGCACGTTGGGGAACAGGTACGTATGGCTGTTGTTGCCGTGGCCGGACCAGATGTAGCAGAAGAGGTTGTCGAATAGCTTTCTAGATCGATGGAGCATGCGAGTCCCTTTTGAAGGCAGCTACAGTATATCGTAAAATACGAACGGAGGCGAACGGTGACGAAGGCCGTCTTCTTTGACTGGTTCAATACGTTGACCACGTACTATCCACCGCGCGAGGGCGCGTACGCCTTGGCTTGTCATGATCTGGGGCTTGAAGTGACGATGGGTCAACTGAGCCGCGGGCTGCTTCTGGCAGACCAGTTCTACAGCGACGAGAACGCGCGATCTCCGGTGAAGAGGCGTGAGCCGAAGGAAATGATCGCGGTATACGTTCACTACGGGCAGGTGGCGTTGCAGGGAGCTGGGTTGCCGTCGAGTGAAGAGACTGTGTTGCGTGTCATGGAGAAGGTGAGAGGAGCATTCTCCAGTCCTCGCTTCGCTTTGTATGATGATGTCTTGCCGGCTCTCACTGTGCTGAAGTCTCGGGGACTGGTCATGGGACTCATCTCCAATATAGATCAGGACATCAAGCCCATCTGCAGCGAATTGGGACTTGATGCCTATCTCACCCAGGTGGTCACATCCAGGGATGTTCGATCAGAGAAGCCCCATCCTCTGATCTTCCTGGCTGCCTTGAATGGGGCTGGTGTGAAGGCCGAAGAATCGGTCTACGTGGGCGACCAGTATAGCTGCGACGTGGTGGGGGCGCGGGGGGTGGGCATGAAGCCCATCCTTGTCGATCGGTATGACCTTTTCCCTGATGTCAATGACTGCGTGCGCGTCAGGTCTCTAGCGGAACTGGTGAATTACATCTGATGAGCAGGCCAGGGGACTGCCTTCAACCCCCTCTATCCCCCACTCTTGGGGGAGAGAAGAGAGATCTGGGGGACACCCCCAGACCCTCGGCAAAGGGACCGCGTCCCTCTGCACACCCTCGGGATGCCGCCGCTGTCATTCCCGCGAAGGCTGGAATCCAGAGAAGAAGCGAAGAGGGGATTGCTTCATCTGTGTCGTTTTCGGTCCCTTTCCTCATCCAAGCTGAGGTTGTTCCCCAAAATAGGGACTAAGGTCCCAAGACAGCGGGTGACCAACGTGGAATAATGATCACGTGGTCAAGGAGAGATGAGGAGGTTGGAAAGCCATGTTCTGTAGTAAGTGTGGAAAAGAGAACAAAGACGATGCCAGTCTCTGTATTCAGTGCGGTGCACCTCTTGGCAGACAAGAGGCTGCAATGCCAAAGAAGTCTTCTGGAAGCCAGTTCTGGAAGGGTTTTGCTGTTGCCATCGTTGCCATCGTGGCGATATGGGTGCTCATCGGTGTTTTTGGTCGCCTTACTTGTGAGACTCCAGCTTCAGTGGTAACTAATGATGCTACAGGAGTAACTGCCAATCAGGCCACTCTCAACGGAGACATGACTGATCTCAATGACTCTGTCGGTGCGGATGTATCGTTTCAGTGGGGGACAAGCTCAAAATCCTATCCCAATGAGACTGCGGCAGTATCCAGAGAAACTGCTGGAGCATTCAGCTTTGACCTCACTGGCTTGACCTCAAACACCACTTACTATTACAGAGCTAAAGCTGACTCTGGCGGATATGGCACAAGATATGGCATTGAAAAGAGCTTCACTACGCCCTGAAGTAGGACTTCAGGCTGTCCTCCCCTGTCCCCTTCAGCCCCAGACGGTCACAGGGGGGCGTCCACAAGGTTCTGCACAATTCCGCCTGTGGATTCTGCCGCCCGATAGACGCAGAGCAGGCCCCTCCGTATCCACAAGCTGAACTTGCCCTCAAAATAGGGACTAAGGGGACTAAGGACCCAAGACAGCGGGTTGACCGATGTGGAATACTGGTCATGTGCTCAAGGAGAGGTGAGGAGGTGCTAACATGCTGATAGCTCTCGTTCTAATGGTTGTCCCTCTCATTCTGTTTGTTTTCATGAAGAGTGGACAGAAGCTCAGTGTCTTACCCAAAGACTCTTTGGGCAAATCGTCGCTCGCTCTGGACATGGCTTCCATACTATCTTTTTTCATTCCGGTCGCAGTCTTGACCCATTATGGAACTGATTCTGAAGTGGCATTGAATCCTGTTCTGGCTGCTGCTTTGACCATCATCCCAGCAGCCGCCTTGGTTACAGGTGCGGTCAGCATGATAAGGAGCAAGGAGCGATGTGTACTTGTCTTCGTGAGTACGGCACTTGGCCTGTTTTTGCTGATGGGGGAAGTAGGTTACTTCTATATTTGATTTGACGTGGCAGACAAGAAGGCTACTCGGACAGGCACTGGATTCCAATGTCCTCTTGGGCCGATCTGGAAAACGGCCATCTCATAGACGCCTTTGGTTTTCACAAGATGAGCGTTCAGATCCTTTGATCGGGACAGGTGCAACCGTTGGAATCAACCCCCTTTGATCCCCCAGTCTTGGGGGATGACAAGAAATGCAGAGGGGCGAAGCCCCTCTGCACGCCCTCTGACGGTCATCGTGAGGGTCAGGTCCACGACCTCAACTGTCAATCGGCGGATCGCTGTGCTACCATGTGTCATTCCCGCGGAGGCGGGAATCCAGGAGGTAGGGTCACGGCATGCCGCGACCGCGAAGACACCCTCTGAGGATCAAGACGGGCTGATGACTCCCAGTTGATCCCGCAACCTGGCCAGGACGTCCTCGATAGCCTTCTGCCAGCGATGAGTCAGGTATCTCAGGTCGAGCCGTATCTGGCTCGTCCCCACCTTCAGCCATTTCTCTGGCGCCGGGAGCTTGAATTGGCTGAGACTCCGTCTCTCGCCGAAGCGGATGACGATCTGGTCTTCTTCCTTGTTGATGGACTCGACGCCAAGCTGGCTGGCCAGAAGCTTGATGTTGAGCAGATAAAGCAGGTTCTCCACCTGCTTCGGCAGCTTCCCGAACCGGTCCACCAACTCGTCGCCTATCTGCCTGGCCTCGCCCTGGCCTGCGGCTTTGGCCAGCCGCTTGTATATGTCCAGGCGGGTGGTCAGGTCGGGCACGTAGCTCTCCGGTATGTAGGCGGTGAGCGGGAGGTCCAGCACAACTGCCGGGACTGCAGGGGCAAGTACCTTCTCAGCCTCTTCTCCCAACTGAAGCGCTTTCAATTGTCTTATGGATTCGGAAAGCATCTGACAGTAGAGGTCGAAGCCCACCGCGGCGATGTGGCCGCTCTGCTCCGCCCCGAGCAGGTTGCCGGCCCCGCGGATCTCCAGGTCCTTCATGGCGATGCGGAAACCAGCCCCCAGTTCGCTGGCCTCGAAGATGGTCTGCAGCCTCTTCTCGGCCGCCGGCGTGATGTGCTTGCCTTTGCCGTACATGAAGTAGGCATAGGCCAGAGTGCTGCTGCGACCGATCCGGCCGCGCAGTTGATACATTTGAGCCAGCCCCAGCTTGTCAGATTCGTTGACGATCATGGTGTTGGCGTTGGGTATGTCCAGGCCGGATTCAATGATGCTGGTGCAGACCAGGACGTCGGTCTTCCCCTGATAGAAATCCAGCATGGCGGCTTCCAGGCGCTCCTCTTTCATTTGCCCGTGGGCGTAGGCTATCTCGGCCTCGGGCACGATCTCCTTCAGTCGATGCGCCACTCGCCCGATGGTCTGGACGCGGTTGTGGACGAAGAAGATCTGGCCCTGACGCCCCAGTTCGCGCATGATGGCGTCACGGATCAGCGTCTCGTTGTAGTCAGAGACATATGTCCTGATAGGCAGGCGCTCTTCAGGGGGCGTCTCGAGAGTGCTCATGTCCCGCACGCCCACGAGGGACATGTGCAGGGTACGGGGGATGGGGGTGGCGGTCAGGGTCAGCACGTCCACTTCCCTTCTCAGTTGCTTCAGGCGCTCCTTGTGAGCCACGCCGAATCGCTGTTCCTCGTCAACTACCAGCAGCCCGAGGTCCTTGAAGGAGACGTCTTTCTGCAGGAGGCGATGGGTGCCGATGACGATGTCAACGCTGCCGTTCTTGAGGCCTTCGACGGTGGCCTCCATTTCCTTGTCGGAACGGAACCGACTGAGCATCTCCACCTTTATGGGGAACTTGGCCAGCCTCTGGGAGAAGGTGTTGTAGTGTTGCTGGGCCAGGACTGTGGTGGGCACCAGTATGGCCACCTGTTTCTGATCCATGACGGCCTTAAACGCCGCCCTGAGGGCGATCTCTGTTTTGCCGTAGCCCACATCGCCGCAGACCAGCCGGTCCATGGGCTTGGGCTTCTCCATGTCCTCTTTCACCTGCCTCACCGCCTCGATCTGGTCCGAGGTCTCCGTGTAAGCGAAAGAGGCCTCCAACTCCTGTTGCCAAATGGTGTCCGGTGAGAAGGCAAAACCAGGGAGGACTTCCCGGGTGGCATAGAGCTTCAGCAGGTCCTGAGCCATGTCCTGGGCTGATTCCTTGACCCTTTGCTTGGCCCGGGACCATTCCTGCGTTCCCAGGCGGCTCAGCGCCGGCGGCTCTCCGCTGGAGCCGACATAACGGCTGACACGGTCGGCCTGATCCGTGGGTACATAGAGCATGTCTCCGGCGGCATACTCCAGCGTCATGTACTCCCTCTCCACATCGCCCAACCGCACCTTCTTCATGCCGTGGAAGCGGGCGATCCCGTGGTCGATATGCACGGCGTAGTCTCCCGGAGACAAATCGAGCATGACGCCTCTACTGGGCGCTGGCGGTCGCCGGACGGGTGGCGGCTGTTTGACGAAGCCGAAGATATCCACGTCGGTGAATATGGCCAGTTCGTGGGGCAGGGCCCACCCTTCGGGCAGCGAGCCGTGGATGAGCGTGATGGAACCGCGAGGAGGCAGGTGCTCGATGCTCTGGAGTGGGGAAGCGAGGATGTCTTCCTCCTCGAGCACTTCGCTTATCCGAGAGGCTTGCTGCGAGACGATCAATACCCGGTATCCCTCCCCAATCAGCTTTCTGGTCTCAGTGACGAAGGGCCTCAGTTGACCGCCATAGCTGGGCAAAGAAGTGAACAGGGCAGCATCGCTTTCGCCTCCTGCGGTGGACCAGCGGTTCAGGGTCAGGAGGTGCCTGGCGCGATGTATCTGGGCCGAGAAATCAGAGTAGCTGAGACGTGAGTCTGGGGGCTGACCCGAGGCATTCTCGCCTTCCGGCTCTGAGAGATCGCTAGCCATCGGGCCCACTTTGTCCAGAGAGACCTCGATGCCTTCGGCGTCAACCTGGACCGCCAGGGAATCGTTCGGCAAATAGGTCATCAGCGTATCGGTAGCGGGCCAGGCATTCTCGGCAGCGGCGACGATTTCGACGGAAGGGACTGTTCTCAGTGAGCGCTGCGTCTGGGGATCGAAGAGGCGAATGCTCTCTGCCCGGTTTCCCAGCAGCTCGATTCTCACCGGCAGCTCGCTGTTGGGAGGGAAGACGTCTAGAATTCCGCCGCGGTGGCTCATGGTGCCCGGCACCTCGACGAGGTGCTCCCGCCGGTATCCCATCTTACTCCACTTGGCCAGCATTTCCATGAGGTTGATCTGTGTGCCCTGTTTCACCTCATGGCGACTGGCGGCGAACTCGTTTAGAGACACGGTTCTCGCCGCCGCAGCGGCGGCTGAGGCGATGATGATGGGGCTTCCCGCGCCGCGTTGGTCTTCACCGCTGGTCCCCGCCAGGCTGGCCAGCACCTTGAGCCGCTGCTGCTGGTGGAAGGGGTCCTGTCCCTGGGCCTCCCCGTCTTTGGGGAGCAGCAGGACCGTTGACTGGCTGTCGCACCAGGTGAGCAGTTGCTCGCAGAATGCCCTGGCTTCCTGCGATGTGGGCAGAACCACCAGTGTCGGGAGACCCAATTCCCGATACAGCGTGGCTACCAGATAGGGCTGCGCTGCCGGGTGCGCCGCTATGGCCTGTTCACTCGGCCCTTGACGAATCTCGCGAATAAGGCGGCCGCAGGCTGGCACTTCACTCGCCAGCTTGGTGAGAAACGACAGATTCACCGATTTCTTCCCAAACGCTATCAGGGCTAGCTCAGGGAGACTAGCCCTGCCGACAACATATCTGCTCAGATTCTAGTGTACAGCGGACGGGGACGCAAACTCTGGGTCAGAGGAGGTCAGGTCGGGGGACCTGACACTCACCAAGGCACGGCGTGCCGTGCCCCTACGGGATCTCGCAGGGATGTGCGAAGAGGCAAATCCCCTTTGCCGGGGAGGGTCGGGTGTGTCTCTTCCAAAGAGATGCAGGAGATGTCTCCTGCCTGGGGTTTAGGGATGCGCATCGGCCCTCGGTTCTCTGAAGAGGGTACAGGGACTTGTCCCTGCCGAGGGTTTGGGGGTGTCCCCCAAGTCCCTTATTCTCCCCCCAAGAGTGGGGGCTAGGGGGTTGAAACCCTCTGAACTATGCAAAACGTTCGCGTTTCGCTATCATATTACGCATTGTCTTCGTAGAGGTGCAAGGAAGATGAAGAGCGAAGTCATCAAGAAGGGAATTGAGCGGGCCGGTCACCGTTCCTTGTTGCGGGCGCTGGGATGCACCGACAGAGAATTGGGCCAGCCGTTCATCGGCGTAGTCAACAGCTTCAGTGAGATTGTCCCTGGGCACATGCACCTGCGCAGTATCGCGGAGGCGGTGAAGAGCGGCGTGCGGCAGGCCGGTGGAGTGCCTTTCGAGGTGAACACCATTGCCGTCTGCGACGGAATCGCCATGAACCACCCGGGCATGCGGTTCAGCCTGCCCAGCCGCGAGTTGATAGCCGATTCGGTGGAGATCGTGGCCCAGGCCCATGCCTTCGATGCTTTGGTCTTTATCCCCAACTGCGACAAGGTGATCCCGGGCATGCTCATGGCGGCCGTGCGGCTCAATCTGCCGGCCATCTTCGTCAGCGGCGGGCCCATGCTGGCCGGCCGCCTGAAGGGTCAAGTCGTCGATCTCAATACCGTCTTCGTGGCGGTGGGCAAAGTGGCCCAGAAGAAGATGACTCAGGCCGAGCTGAAGGAGTTGGAGAAAGCAGCTTGCCCCGGCTGCGGCAGTTGTGCCGGCATGTTCACTGCCAACACCATGAACTGCCTGACCGAGGCTCTGGGAATGGCCCTGCCCGGCAACGGCACAATTCCGGCCGTGGATTCTAGGCGGATTCATCTGGCGCGGGAAACGGGCCAGGCTGTCGTTCGTCTCCTTGAGGAAGGCCTGTGCCCGCGGGATATCATCAACAAGGCTGCCATCTACAATACGTTTGTGGTGGACACGGCGCTGGGTGGCAGCACGAATTCCATCCTCCATCTCATGGCCATTGCTCATGAGGCGGGGGTCGATTTCTCCCTGTCGTCCGTCAATGAGATAAGCCTCAAGACGCCCTACCTCTGCAAGCTCAGCCCGGCAGGGGAGTACCGCATCGAGGACTTTGATCGTGCCGGCGGCGTGCCGGCGCTGATGAAGGAAGTGAAGAAGCATCTCGACCTGAAGGTGAAGAGGGTTTCTGGCCTGCCTCTGGCCCAGGAGATAGCTGAAGCCAGGAACCAGAACGCGGATGTCATTCGCCATGCCTCCGCCCCCTACTCTCCGCGAGGCGGGCTGTCGGTCCTTTTCGGCAATCTGGCTCCCGAGGGGGCGGTGGTGAAGAGCGCTGCGGTGGCGCCGGAGATGCTGACGCATCGCGGCCCGGCCAGAGTTTTCAACTCCGAGAGCGAGGCCACCGCGGCCATCATGAAGGGGGTTATCAAAGCCGGCGAGGTAGTGGTGGTGCGCTATGAGGGGCCGAGGGGTGGGCCGGGGATGCCGGAGATGCTGACGCCGACGTCGCTCCTCAGCGGCATGGGCATGGATGGCAAGGTGGCGCTGATCACCGACGGACGCTTTTCCGGAGCCACCCGTGGATCGGCCATCGGGCATGTGTCGCCGGAGGCCGCGGCGCGCGGGCCTATCGCGGTCATTCGGGACGGTGATATAATATCAATTGATATACCCAAGTGTAGGCTGGATGTAGAGCTATCGAAAGCCGAGATCAAAGCTCGGCTGGCGGACTTGCCTCCCTTTAAGCCCAAGGTAACCACCGGTTATCTGAAGCGCTATTCCGAGAAGGTGAGCTCAGCAAGCACAGGGGCAGTCTTTGTATCTTGAACGGAGGTAGCATGATCTTGACCGGTGCTCAGATCGTCTTCGAGAGCCTGATAAAGGAGGGAGTGGAGGTTATCTTCGGCTTCCCCGGAGGAACTGTGCTGTCCTTCTACGATACGCTGCCCCAGTACCCGCAGATCCGGCACGTGCTGGTCCGCCATGAGCAGGGAGCCGCACATGCTGCTGATGGGTACGCCCGGGCCACGGGCAAAGCCGGTGTCTGTGTGGCTACTTCCGGTCCCGGAGCCGCCAACCTGGTGACCGGCATTGCCAATGCTCACCTGGATTCCTCGCCGGTCGTCGCCATTACAGGACAGGTGGCCAGGCCTTTCATTGGCAAGGACGCCTTCCAGGAAGTAGATATCACGGGCATCACTCTCCCTATCACCAAACACAACTACATTGTTCTCAGGGCCGAGGACTTGGCACCGGTCTTCAAGGAGGCCTTCTATATTGCCACCAGTGGCCGACCGGGGCCGGTGCTCATTGACATACCTCGGGACGTCTTCGTGGAGCAGGCCGAATTCCAGTATCCGGCCAAGATCGATCTGCCGGGCTACAAGCCGGTTCTGAAGGGACATCCGGCCCAGATCAAGAAGGCAGCCCGCCTGATAAACCAGGCGCAGCGCCCCGTGATCATTGCGGGGAGAGGCATTATCATCTCCAGGGCGTTCGACGAGCTCAGGCAACTGGCGGAGAAGGCGCAGATTCCGGTGATCACTACGCTCCTCGGTATCAGCTCCTTCCCGGAGAATCACATGCTCAGTCTGGGCATGCTTGGTATGCATGGCATGGCCTATGCCAACATGGCCGTGGATGAGGCGGATCTGGTCATTGCCATCGGCATGAGGTTTGACGACCGGGCCACTATGAAGGCCAGTGCCTTTGCTGCCAAAGCTCGGATTGTTCATATTGACATCGATCCCGCGGAAATCGGCAAGAACATCAAAGTGGATGTCCCCATTGTGGGAGATGCCAAGAACATACTGCGGGAGTTGAACGAAGAGGTGGTGAGCCAGGCCCGCGTTGACTGGGTCAACCAGATAGATCATTGGCGGCACGAGCATCCGTCGCTGGCCATTCGAGGTGGGGAGGAACTGCTGCCGCAGTTCGTCATCCACAGCATCTGTGAAGCAACTGATGGCAATGCCCTGGTGGTTACCGGAGTGGGGCAGCACCAGATGTGGTCGGCACAACATTACTGCTTCAAGAAGCCGAACAGCCTCATCTCGTCAGGGGGACTGGGGACTATGGGCTTCGAGCTGCCGGCGTCCATAGGCGTCAAGATCGGCTGCCCGAACGAGACGGTCTGGTGCATGGCCGGCGACGGCAGCCTGCAGATGACGATACAGGAACTGGCGACTGCGGCTCAGGAGAGGACCGCTATCAAGATAGCCATATTCAATAACGGCTACCTGGGAATGGTCAGACAGTGGCAGGAGCTGTTCTTCGGCAAGCGCTACGTAGCGACGCCTCTGTCCGGCCCGGACTTTGTCAAGATCGCCGATGCCTACGGCATTCCCGGCCTGAGGGTCAAGAAGAGACCCGAGGTGATTCCCGCCATCCAGAGGGCCATGGAGCACCCCGGTCCGTTCCTGATCGACTTCGTGGTTGAGCCTGAGGAAAACGTGTATCCCATAGTACCTCCGGGGGCAGCTTTCTGTGAGCAGCTCGAATGCCCCAGGCGGACAGCGGTGATTCCCGGCACGAATCGTGTCTCAGAGTAGCGTGGTGTTTTTGGGTGCCGTACAATATGGTGCGGCTGTAAAAAGGGGCGGAGCGCCTGTGTCTGGGGTAAGTACGTGGCCACGATGGAGCGTGGCCCTCCGGGGATCGGCTGTCTGTTGAATCGGTGGTTTGCATTGCTGTCCTGAGGAGTGCAGAGGGGCGTTTGCCCCTTTGCCGGGGACTGGGGTGTCCCCAGATTTGTTTATCTCTCCCCCAAGAGTGGAGGCTCAGGGGATTGAAAGGGTTCTAGGCAAGAGCCTTTGGTGGGCTCCCCTTCTGGATTCCCGCCTGCGCGGGAATGATGGAGGAGAGTGCAGGGACTCGTCCCTGCCGAGGTCTGGGGTGTCCCCAGACATTCCTTCTCCATCCCCCAGGAGTGGGGGATCAAAGGGGGTTGAAAAGGAGCCTTGAGGTAGTACCAGGGAAGCAGGGAATGACATTAGGAATCTTAGAACAAGAGGGTGATATCTATGGCCTCTGACAAACATATTCTGGTGGCTCTGGTCAATGACAGACCCGGCGTGCTCAATCGCGTGGCCAGCATGCTGCGCCGGCGCGGCTTCAACATCGATAGTATTGCGGTCGGTCATACGGAGAAAGAAGGTATCTCCCGGATGACCATTGTGGTTGGAGGCGATCCATCCACGGTAGAACAGGCCAGAAAACAACTGGACAAGGTAATTGACGTCATCAAGCTCTACGATATCACCGAAGAGAGCGTCGTCGATCGTGAACTGGCGTTGATCAAAGTGAAGACAACGCCGGCCACGCGCAGCGAGATCATTCAAATAGTCGATATCTTCCGGGCCAATATCGTGGACGTAGCCGCCGACTCCCTGATTGTGGAAGTGACCGGCGACGAGGACAAGCTGGGTTCCCTTCTCAGGTTACTCAGCAGTTTTGGCATCAAGGAGATCGCTCGTACCGGCCGGCTGGCCATGACGCGCGGCATGCCCTCCGCCTAGCGGGCAGTCCTGGCATCTATACCCTGCACAGAACGCCTCGTGTAGCTGGATGAGCCCCTGTTGCTGACGGGCGGAATCCATCTTGGCGGCACTGTTACCAAGCACCTTCGCCTTCATGTGCCTGGTGATCCAGTTCTCTTCTAGCCCTGGATGGTTCTGGTAAAGGCCGAGACAGACGTCGCGGAGCCATTCTTGACCGGAGACGTGTGCCCAGGCGAAACAGAAAGGTAACACCACGTTCACTATGATGTCTCTGGCTCGACTCTGTCCGATCAGGGCTGGGCGCCAACCGGCCGCCACGCCGAAATCGAAATGGGAGGCCCAGTACCCGCCGACCTTCACCGTCAGGTCTCCCTCCAGGTCGTTCTGGATCTCTGCCAGGGAGAGCTGGTTCATGGCTGGCAGTATGCCCCGCAGCAGTTCGCCCCGATGGCGAGTCAGCAGGTGGCTGGCGGCGACCATGCGTCGCGTTGGGGAGTTCTCCGGCCTGATCCCGTGAAAGCGCCACTCCGAGGCATTCATGGCCAGTGCGTTCCTGGATGGAATCCATACTCGTTCCAGTTCCCGAACCTCGGGGCCGTTCGAGACCGATTCCCAGTCATCTCCACGTGTTACGCCACGCTGCGAGGGCAGCAGACCGGCCGTGCCGAGCATCACAGCTTGGATTCGAACGTGGTCTCCTCGTTTGGCCAATCCCTCAAATGCGCTGAGCGGCAGCAGCCGGGCCAGCCTCTCGAAGGGTTCCTTGTTCTGGGAGTAGCCCAAGGCCCTCATCAAGCCTTCGTAGAGAACCTGGTCTGCCTCCCGGTCAACCAGCGCTGCTTCGAATCTCTGCGCCTTGTGTCGAAAGCGCTCGTGTCCGGCCTCCTCGACTACCAGAGTTACCTCGTCCTTCCCGTATCGGAGGAACGCCTGGTAGCAGGGTTCCTCGCCGAAGGGTGGTTGACATAACTGCCCGCAAAGTTCATCTGTCGAAGCGCTCAGGCTCTGGGACAGGGCTAGAACAGGTACAGCCTTTCCGCTGCAGAGAGGGCTGGCCGTCATGCCGTTGGATCTCATGGCCACGTGCAGGATCACCCGGTCGTACTTTGAATCTCTGTGGTGGCCGTGTGCCTGCCAGTCACGAGCGTTGACGTGGAGTTCTACGTCTCCCTGGAGCGGACGATGGCCGTTGATGGAGATCAAAGCGTCGCGGAAATCCGGCCCGCAGTCATTGGTCGGCCGACCCGGATGGAGCACCTCCACCGTGTCGCCGCCCGCGGTGACCAAGGGCTCTCTTCCCGCCAACTGCTGTTGCCAGATCTGTGCCAGGAAGCTCTCGCTGATGGCTGTTTTTCGGCCCATCCTCGCTCCCTTCGATATCACTATCATTGAAGGCAAGTCAGATGCTACACGGAAACGTGTATCATGTCAAGTAGCCTGTTGCGAAACTGGGATCTGTCTCGGAAGCTGAAGGACTCTGTTTAAGTTGATTACAGCTTCAGGGAGACGTCAAGAGGTTGGAGAGAAAAATGTGATGCAAGTCACTTGACAAATACACTTGACAAATACAGAGCGTGAATGGTATAGTACTCACTGAAGCTGACATGAGCAACTTGCTGCTATTGCAGCGGATTGTTATGTTGGCTTCTTCTCTTATTGGGCACAAATCATACTTGTGCCCAGGGAACTTTGGGGTAGTAAGTTTTGGGATAGATGGTTATCCCAGCGTTCCACACTGCTCCAATACCTCTGCCCTTACCCCAGTGGCGAGCGAAGTGCGGACCTAGTTGCTCAAGCCAAGGGTAAGCCCAGTTCTTCTGTATCATTCCCATGCTGACAGCGTACAACATGAAATCGGTTAATTGTGCTATCTCTCTATCAATAGTCATTTCATGCATATCAATCCAAACCGGCTTGGCTATGATAACTGCCACGTTAGGTGGACTAGCTGTATGTATCTGGAATCCAGTGCGAACGGACTGTACTTCATGCCTCCTGAACAAAGACTCATGGTGACTTTGTTCATCAGCCAGCATCAAAGCTCCTTCATTAGACTGAGAAGTATGCTCCACCAATCCTGCGAGTCTTTGTTGAAGGAAGGCATAGCCGACTGCTACTGGATCATAAGGCTTCCCGCTTCGAGGAACAGCTATGTGTTTATTCTTGTCAACCCCTATGGCGTATAGGGTCGGTGTGAACATCCGAAACATCTTGAACAGAGCATCAAGAAGAGTCTCTAGTTTGGCGGTGGTCAAATGTTGGTAACCTATGGGATTGAGTGCTGGTTTGCCTTGTCCTAGTCTCCGTTTGGCTGCAGCAAGATAACGCCCCTTGATTTCGTAGTCGTTCCAGGGCGCAGATTGCCAACTTGGGCCAAAAGTCTCCGTTTTTGCCTGCACAATCGACTGACAGAGGCTGATACGATTCACATCTCTGATGCCAAGCGCACCAAGGACAAACCATGGATGAGCCTTTAGAGAAGGTTTGTTGAGATCACCCGTTCCTACCTCATCAATGTAGAACACCAACATACGCCCACCCCTTCCGGCATCAATGTAGAATAGTGGTACTTTGCTCTGAAATGACTATCTCGTCGCAGTTATTATATACGATCAATGAGGCATGCGCTATCTTGGGCAACATGCCCTCACTTTTGTTGATCCCTGTGCCAACTTCGCAAGGGCAGTGGAACCCATTGTGAGAAGACTCAAAGCCACGTGTAGCCATACCTTGCTCATCCGGCGAACCCTAATGGCATCGAGCTTCCGATAGGTCTTCAGTCGGCTGAACACACGCTCAATCCCTACTCTCTTGTTGTAGATGGCCTTCCATTCCTTAGACCCATAAGGAAATGGGATGTGTTGCTCATAGTAGGATGGGGCAACGAACGTATTCAAGGGACTATCTACGAACACAGGCAACATAGGACAGTGGCCGAATCGGGGACACTTGGAGTCATACGGCACCCGATTGCAGCGGTATCTGATCCCTTCTGGAGTCTGGACAGGGTATGCCTCACATGGCCGACCTTGACGAGGTCGTCGCCTTGCGTACTTCCGCACGTCTATAATCGGCATAGCTTTCATTTCTTCACCCACGAACCGGAAACACTCTTTGCTGTCATAGCCCTTGTCAGCCAGCACATGTGTGGGCTGGAACCAACTGAACTGCGCCTCAGCCCCTTTGAGGACTGTTGGGAGGTGAGCACCATCATATACGTTGGCAGGTGTGAGATGAAACCAGATGGGTAGTTCTGAATTGGCGTCAGCTACCAGATGAACCTTGTAGCCGTACCAGTAGACTCTACGGCTCGACTTGTGTTTGGCTCCTGTCCCGGCATCGGGATCGGTTTCTTGGTGAAGACCATTCGCCCATGCCTTCACATCGGTGGCATCGACAGCCACAGTCTCGGAGAATCCAGGTATCGCCTGCTTGAGAGCCTCAACGCACTGAGCCAGAGCCTTGGCTACCAGATCATTGAAGTGAATCAACTTCTTCCGAAAGCGGCAGTAGGCATACTTCGACGGTATCAAGCCGGGGTTGTTTATGCCACATGCCTGTGCCAACAAGGGATTGGCATGGAGGTTCCGAATAAGATCAGTGTCGTGGATAATGCCAAGATAGAACGAGGCAACTATGGTACGCCACATTATGGGAATGGGGTAACCGGGTCTTCCCGTCCACCTTGTGTTCTCCAAAGCTTCAACAAGCTCATCGTCATGTAGGTTGTCGAAAATGGCCTTGAGTTCCCTGACGTAAGCAGTCTTCTCGAAGCCTGCGAATAGCCTCCTTACTTCATCCCACAAAGAGGCGTCTTGACTTCTTGCGTCTTGTGTGGCAACATCAGAAATGGCTAGGGGGTTCGTCACTGTTCTCCTTGGCTAACGTTCCCCAGGATGTCTTGCCGGACTGCTGGGGACGTTTCTATTTGTTATGTGTTTGCGCTGTTCCTATCGATCTCTATCCTGAACTCCATTCACGGTTGCTGTTGCCTTATGAACAGCCCTCTCTTGTCTTTGACTTTGCCAAATTGGGGTTTGAAGCCATTCAGAATTGTCGATATAGTGGCCATGGGGTTACTCGCATCGAGCTTCATGTTGCGTCGTTTCAATTCATCGAGAATTGCCCTGTCACTGACCTCGTCTCCAGGTTTTGTGATAGACAGAGCCAGTTCACGTACTACCTGCTTTCGCTGTTCTGGGGTCTCCAGCAGCATTTCAGGTACCGGTGTTTCTCTTGGCGGAGGTTGCTTTTCAAACCTGGTGAAGTACTCTTCACTGCAGATGGACTGAATCCGGCTTACGAATGCGGATTGCTGACTGATCCATTGACTAGCTCGCTGGATGTCTGCAGCGCAGTCCTGGCACAGGTAGATTAGTCTAATCATGTCTTCCTCACTATGACCTCTCTTCTCCAGTTCATGTTGGAGATTCTCCTTCCAGCGTTTCAACTCCGGTATCTTATCCATTCCCACACCTCCAAGCGTGGAACCATGTTAGCACAAAACTCGAAGTTTTGTCAATACTTACGGTATACTTATTTTTTGCTGCACAAAACTAATAGTATTGACATGGTATATGGCCTATGGTACATTCTTCGTTGTGGGGCTGTAGCTCAGTGGGGGGAGCGCCCGGCGTTACCATTCGGGGGACAGGGATTGGCTGGCTTTGCACAAGAACTCAAGGGGTCAGAGGGTAAGCTCACAGGGGTTGACAGCAGGGGATGGAAAGCTGATCTTGACTTTCAGTCAATAGTGCTGTGCTAGAATGGAACAAGAACAACATTGGGAAAGGGGTGGTCTTGCAGCCCTACTCGGTTGAATCCGCTGCACGTTTGGTTCGTTTCTTGGCTTTCTCTGCTGGCTCTCTCGTGTCGCCTTCGCCACCACCACGATGGGTTGCTAATACAGCAAACACAGCAAAGACTGTGAGCACGGCAAATATCATTACGGCTAGGATCATTCTATCTCGGCCAGTTGTGAGAAATAGGACAAAGACGAAAGCCAAGAAGCCCAACACTAAATACAGTGCAGCAAGCCCAGTTCTAGTGCTCACGGTGCTTGCCGCCTTTATTATCTTGTCGAATGGTGATGGTTCTACAGGAGATCGAACCATATGTTGTGCCTTTGTCTAGTGGGCATGCAGTCATTATAGCCCACACTTCCATGTTTTGTAATAGCCTACTGGCAGAGTTTCGCAACAGGCTACAAGAGTGATCAGGCATAGTCCTGGCAGCGTTGGACTGACCGGGGGGAGCTTGGAGGTAGAAGGCCAGCCGCCTGGGCAAACGACCAGGGTCAGCCGAGGTAGGCTGGAACCATGTTGACTTGAGCCGAGGCCGAACCCCTTTGTCGACCTGGAGCAACCGGTGGGGCAGTGTTCTGGGAGATGGTGGGCCGAGCCCACTCTACGGTACTATTTGCCTCCTATGTATTCAGTTTCCATTCCGCGCCTTGCACTTCGGCGAACTTTTCAATCGGACTGAATACCTTCTGGAATGTGTTTCCCGTGACAGTCTTCAGGTGGGATTTCAGTGCGGGAACCAGCGTTGAACAAGGGCAGTAGACGATCTTCAAGAAGTCTGGGCCTTTCATAAGGGCGCAATACGCACCCTCGAATCCTGATAAATGCTTATCAACGAGGTCTTCTACCTCTCCAGTGCCTCTGGCATGGCCGAAGTTGAAGTTGAACTGATCATCATGGCTGACTTTGTACTCGTACTTCTTCCCGTCGGGTCCGATTCCGTCGGCTCCTTGCTGAGTGACTTGGAGCGTGTGGCCGAGGTGGTGAGCGAGTAAGATTTCTCCAACCCGGCCCTTGGCCAGACTTGGCCCCAAGCCGAGTTGATCGAGTTCTGCCAAAGCTTTCTTGAGGTACTCCGCTAGGGCGTCGTATTTATGTGGCATTGCCCCCTCTTTTGGGTGATGCAACATTCCCTTCCGCGATGCTGCAATGCTGTTCGGAATCTTGGTTTCGTAGGGTGTGGGCTGCGCCCACCATCCATTGCAGGCTTGTATTATACACGACCTGTGGCAGTGTGCTCGATGCTGGCAAATAATTGAACGAAGGCTGGGATTCTCTTGCTCTGGGTCATGTGACAGTGGTGGGCTGAGCCTACCCTACCTGCTGCTCTTCTTGCCCGGTGCGTCTGCTTTGTACTGGAAGCCTGCTTTCTCGGCTACCATGGTGAGCAGAGTAGATGAAGCACCTCGGGGCTGGTACATGCCCGTCTCCCACTCGCTGATGGTCTGCTGGCGGGTGCCCAGTTGCTCGGCCATTTCCTGCTGCGTGAGGCCCATGTGCTCCCGAAGAGCGCGGACTCGCCCGCTGTCCCACTCCCGGCGCTTCTTCTCTTTCATCGATTGAATGTTAGAGGATATGTCTTGGCTGAGTCAATCCGTGTCATTCCCGCGGAGGCGGGAATCCAGGCCGTAGGTACTGTATCAAGGATTTCTTTTCAACCCCCTGGCCCCCAATCTTGGGGGGATAGAAGAAGCGCAGAGGGGCTTCGCCCCTCTGCACGCCCCGATTGGTGGGACGGGCAAAGCGGAGCTTGCCCGCGATGCGTGGACGTCGCCAGACCCTCGGCAGGAGAGCACCTCCTGGACCTCCTCTGTCGTTCCCGCGGAGGCGGGAATCCAGGTGTGGGGCGAATAGTCGGTCCTCGGAGGGCCACGCTTTGTCGTGGCTGCAGACCTACGAGGGGCGTTCGGAATCAGGCAGGCCATCCAGTATCTTTCGTGCTCTCGCCGCTTCGGACGCCATGACGTAGATTCCAGACGGCAGAAAGGGGCTGTGGGCATTCATCTCTGCACGGAAATCGCCACCTTTCACGAGGCATTGAATCTGGTTGGCCTTGAGCAATCCTGCCCACATTTGGGCCACCGTTCCGTTAGGGGCATCGGCGATGTGCACCAAAGGTTCGTTAGGCCTGGCTGGTTTCCTGGCAGAGGCATTCCCGGTCGCCGGGCTGGATTGGACGGGCAGCTCTGTTACCAGCGCAACCTGACAGTCTGGACAAGCCTTCACCCAGTCCTGGAATTCGCCACGGCATCTCGGGCAGTATGGCATCTTTCTCCCCCCATCCACAAGAATCTACTGGGACATTATAGCATTTGGTGTCAGTGGGGATACACTCCGCAAGTGACAGGGGCATGATTGACAGAATCATCTTTTCAACCCCCTGGCCCCCACTCTTGGGGGGAGAAAAGGAAATCTGGGGACACCCGCAAACCCCCGGCAGGGACTCGTCCCTGCACTCTCTTGGGAGATCTGAGAGACCATGCCTGGGGAACGCATGGAGACTATCTCGAAACCTCACATTACTGTCTTTGCGAGGAGCGAAGAGACGAAGCAATCTCGGGGTGGGAGTTGAGAAATATGAGGCGGGTAGAGCGATAGCGAAACCCGCCGACAATAGGTGATAGATCGACGCTCGGAGGGCCACGCTTCGTGGTGGCTGCAGGAGTCAGTGTTTGAGAGCCGCGAGGACGCCCTCTGCCGGCAGCGTGTTCAGGACATGCCTGGCCTCGGCCCAACCGCGGCGCGCGATGCCCACGCCGAAGCGCATGAGCGGCAGGTGCTCCGTGGCATGAGCATCCGTACCGAGAGATAGCCTCACGCCCAGCTCCCTGGCCCGGAAGATGTGAATATCCTTGAGGTCGAGGCGGTCTGGCATGGCGTTGATCTCCAGAGCGGTACCGGTTTGGGCCGCTGCCCGGAAGATGGCCTCCATGTCGAGGGCGATGGCCTCCCTCTCCCCCAACAGCCGACAGGTGGGATGAGCAATGATATCCACGTACGGGTTCTCCATCGCCTGGATGATTCTCCTGGTCATCTTCTCCTGCTCCTGCCCCATGGCCGAATGCACCGCCGCGACCACCACGTCCAACTCCGCCAGAATCTCGTCGGGAAGGTCCAGAGACCCGTCGGCCCGGATGTCCACTTCGATGCCGGTGAGCACTCGGATGTCCTTCAGGCTTTCGTTCAGCCTGCCGATCTCTGCCATCTGCTCTCTGACTCTCTCTTCGCTTAGGCCATGGGCGATTCCCAGCCCTTTGGAGTGGTCGGTGATGGCGATGTACCGGTAGCCCAGGGCATGGGCCGCCAGCGCCATCTCCTCTATAGAGTCCCGCCCGTCGCTCCAGTGGCTATGAACATGGAGGTCACCTTTGATATCCGAGAGCTTGACGGGCTCGGGGACCTTCTTCTCTTCCGCCAGCACGATTTCGTTAGTGCCCTCGCGGAACTCCGGGGGAATGTACTGCAGCCCCAGCCGGGCATAGAAGGCCTCCTCAGTGGCGAACTTCTCCAATAGGCCGCTTTGCACCAAGGTGATACCATATTCGTTGAGGCTCAGGCCCTGCCGCACGGCTCTCTCCCGCAGGTTGATGTTGTGCTGCTTGCTGCCGGTGAAGTATTGCAGTAGCGAGCCGAACTCATCGTGCGGCACGACACGGAAGTCTACCTGGAGATTCCTATTGGTGACGATGCTGGCCTTAGTGCCTCCCTTGGCCAGTACCTCTCTCACTTGAGGCAGCTGGGTGAAGACCTCGATGACGGCCTCCGCGTCGTCGGCCGTCCCCAGCAGGTCGATGTCTCCGATCGTCTCCCTGAACCGGCGCAGGCTCCCGGCCGGCGTCAGATTGCGCACGGCCACGCGTTCTTGCAGAGAAGCCATGATCTCCTCGGCCAGAGGCAGAGCGACGCCGATAGGTATGCGTTGCTCCTTGGTGCGCATGGACTGAAGGCCGCGGAGGATGTTCTCGGCGGTCTTATCGCCCATGCGGAACAGGCCGGCCACTCTTCCGTCGACGATGGCCTGCTCCAGCTCTTCGATTGATTTGACCCCCAGCTCGGTGGACAGCCGCATGGCCGTCTTTGGCCCGACGCCCGGCACCTGGAGCAGTGAAATGACGCCTTCAGGGAATTCGGCGCGCAGTTCCTCGTAGTACTTGAGGTGCCCCGTGGTCAGCAGTTCGGTGATCTTCTTCTCGATGGCCTCGCCGATGCCGGGGACTTCTCGCAGCTTGCCCTCGGCCATCAGTTGCGAAAGCTCCACGGGGAGGTGTTCGATGGAGCGGACCGCCTTCTGGTAGGCCCTGACCTTGAAGAGGCTTTCGCCTTTGAGTTCGAGAAGGTCGGAGATGTCCTGAAAGACCCTGGCGACCTCGCCGTTGTTCATTTACCGCAGCACTTCTTGTATTTCTTGCCGCTGCCGCAGGGGCAGGGGTCATTGCGTCCTGTTTCCTTGTTCGTGGGTGCTGCATGTCGCTTGCTGGCGGCTGTTTGCTGAGAGGGTTCCCTCTTGACGATGTTGGCGTTGTAGATGAGGTGCACCAGGTCGTGTCGAATGTTGGCCATGAGGCTCTGGAACAAGGCATGGCCTTCTCTCTTGTAGGCGACCAGTGGGTCGCTTTGACCGACCGCCTGCAGGCCTATGCCCTGCCGCATGTGGTCCATCATGGTGAGGTGCTCTGTCCACAGGCCATCCAGAACACGCAGCATCACCAAACGCTCCAGCATCCTCATGTTCTCTTCGCCCAGGTCCTTTTCCTTGAAATCGTAGAGCGACTCCGCCAGTTCGATCAGCCTGGACTCGATATCTTCCGGGCGAACATCGGCGAGAGCCTGAGGATTCATGTCCGGCGGCAGCACGGGCATGATGCGCTTCATTTCCTCCAGCAGTCCTTCGACGTTGGACTGCTCCTTGTCGAAGTAGATGGCCACCAGCTCCTGGATTTCCTCTCGGATCATGGCCTGGATGTTGGCTTTGAGGTCGGCGTTGCTGAGTATCTGCTTCCTCTCGCCGTAGATGATCTCGCGGTGCTTGTTCACCACGTCGTCGTAGTCCACCAGGTGCTTGCGCACCTCGAAGTGATAGCCTTCCACTTTTACCTGGGCGTTCTCGATGACCTTATTCACCATCGAGTTCTCCAGGGGCTTGTCTTCACCGAGGCCGGCCCATTCCATCAAGCTTTTGACCCGATCGCCGCCGAAACGCTTCACGATGTCATCCTCGAGGGACACGAAGAAGCGGGAACTGCCCGGGTCGCCCTGGCGGCCAGCACGGCCGCGGAGCTGGTTATCGATTCGCCTGGCCTCGTGTCTTTCCGTGCCGATGACGTGCAGCCCGCCGAGGGCCACAACTTGCTTGTGACGCTGGAGCCATTCGAGGAAGCTCTTGCTCTGATCCAGCATGATTTGACCGATGGTCCGTTTGCCTTGCCTTGCCTTCTCTTTGGCATCTATCAGAGCCTTGATCTTCTGCAGGATTGTCGGCTTGCCGTCTTTGGAGACATACTTCTCCAATTCCTTTTCGATTTGACGGGCCTGTTCTTCAACGAGGGATTGATATCTCTCGAGGCTCTTCTGAAGCGCCTGCTCTTGCTGCTTGATGTCCTCCATTATTTCGGAAGACCTTGTGTCATCCTGTTCCGTAGATGCTTCCGCGTAGTCGCGCCGTCTCTTTACAATAGCACCCTCTTGCAGAATGATGGCATCCCTTGTCTGATTTAGGTTTTCCACAAGATCCCGAGGCCAATCCTTGAAGACCCCTTGCTCTCTTAGGAAACTGACTCCCTGATTGATAAAGTGCAGCGTTTCTTTCAGGATGTACTCATTTACATCATCGTAGGGCATGTAATTCGGGGGCTCACCGCCCAGGATGATATCGACGCCGCGCCCGGCCATGTTGGTGGCCACAGTGACGGCTCCCGGCTTTCCGGCTTGGGCGATGATGTAGGCCTCCTTTTCGTGGAGCTTGGCGTTCAGCACCTCGTGCGTGACGCCTTTCCGCATCAACACGTCGCTGAGGCGCTCCGAGGTCTCGATGGAGGTAGTGCCGATCAGCACCGGACGCTGCTCGGCGTGGAACCCTTCCACCTCGTTGCACACGGCTTTGAACTTGGCCTCTTCCGTGCTGAAAATCTGGTCTGTGCAGTCTTCGCGGATCATCTCCCTGTTGGTAGGGATGACCACCACTTCCAGCTTGTATATCTTGGCGAACTCCTCAGCCTCGGTGGCCGCCGTTCCGGTCATGCCGGCGAGTTTCTCGTAGAGGCGGAAGTAGTTCTGGAAGGTGATGGTGGCCAGCGTCACCGTTTCCCTCTGGACCTTCACCCTCTCCTTAGCTTCGATGGCCTGGTGCAGTCCCTCGGAGTAGCGGCGGCCGGGCATCATGCGTCCAGTGAACTCATCGACGATGATCACCTCGCCATTCTTCACCACGTAGTCCTTGTCCCTTCTGAACAACACATGGGCCTTAAGGGCGCTATCCAGGTAGTGGGTCAGGGCATAGTTGCTGGGATCGTAGAGGTCTGGCGACTTGAGCAGTCCCTCTCTCCTCAACAACCCTTCCATCTTGACTATGCCGCCGTCGGTGATGGAAACCGCCCTGTCCTTCAGGTCGACGGTGTAGTCTGTGTCTTTCACCAGGCTGGGCACCAGTCGAGCAAAGGTCTGGTACTTCTGGGCTGACTCTTCAGCCGCGCCGCTGATGATAAGAGGAGTCCGGGCTTCGTCGATGAGGATGTAGTCGACTTCGTCCACGATGGCGTAGTTCAAAGGGCGCTGCACGCACTGATTGAGGTCCACTACCATGTTGTCGCGCAGGTAGTCGAAGCCAAACTCGTTGTTGGTGCCGTAGGTGATATCGGCCTGGTAAGCCTGCTTGCGGGACACGGGCCTCAGGCGGTGCCATCGTTGGTCTTCGGCTTCGTGCCCGGGGTCGTATTGAAAAGAGGCCTCGTGCTGAATGGTGGCCACGCTCAGGCCCAGAGCGTGGAAGATGGGGCCCATCCAGTGGCAGTCGCGCTTGGCCAGGTAGTCGTTGACGGTAACCAGATGGCAGCCCTGGCCGGTGATGGCGTTGAGGTACAGCGGCAGAGTGGCCACCAGGGTCTTGCCTTCGCCGGTCATCATCTCGGCGATCTTCCCCTGGTGGAGGGCCATGCCTCCCATGAGCTGCACGTCGAAGTGGCGCTGCCCTATGGTCCGCCAGCCGGCCTCTCTGACGGCGGCAAAGGCCTCGGGTAGCAAATCGTCGAGATTATTCTTGTCCTGGTATCTGGCCTTGAACTGGTCGGTCTTGGCCCGCAGTTCAGCGTCGGTGAGTCGCTGAATGTCAGGCTCTAAGGAGTTGATCTTGGTCACCAGGGGTTGCAGCCGCTTGATCTCGCGCTCATTCGAATCAAGAAGGCCATCCAGCCACTTGAGCATATCTCCTCTTACTCGAACATGGCTCCCATGGACAGGCCGGTGTGGATGCGGTGTATGGCCTCGCCCAGGAGCGGAGCCATAGAAAGGACGGTTATCTTCTTTACCTTCTTGCTGGCGGGAAGAGGGATGGTATCTGTGACCACCACTTCCTTGACCGGGCTGGCCTGGATCTTCTCGGTCGCCTGCCCGGAGAATACGGGGTGGGTGCAGCAGGAGTAGACCTCTTTGGCCCCCTGCTCCAGCACGGCGTTCACGGCACCGACCAGGGACCCGCCGGTGTCAATCTCGTCATCCAGCGTCAGGGCGCGCATGCCCTTCACATCGCCGATGACGTTCAAGGTGACGGCCTTGCTGCTGTTGCCGATCCGGCGCTTCTCCACGATGGCCAGCGGCGTCTTCAGCCGGTCCGCCAGGTCTCGCGCTCTCTTGGAGATGCCAATGTCGGTGGCTACTACCACCAGATTGTCCAACTTCTTCTCCTGAACGTGGCGGGTGAACAGGTGGAGGGCGGTCAGTTCGTCCACGGGGATCTGGAAGAAGCCCTGAATCTGTCCGGCATGCAGGTCCACGGTCAGCAGTCGATTGGCACCGGCCACCGTGAGGAGGTCGGCCACCAGCCTGGCCGTTATCGGCACTCGAGGCTGGTCTTTCTTATCGGTGCGTCCGTAGCCATAGTAGGGCACCACAGCGGTGATTCTTCCGGCCGAGGCGCGCTTGATGGCATCCAGCATGATCAGGAGTTCCATCATGCTTTTGTTCACCGGAGAACAGATCGGTTGGACGACGAAGACGTCTCGCTCTCGCACGCTCTCCAGGAGTCTAACGAAAATGTTCTCGTTGGGGAATTCGGTGACTTCGGCCTTTCCCAGCGGTATACCCAGATACTCGCATATCCCCAGCGCCAGAGCCGGGTGCGCATTTCCGGTGAACACTTTCAGTTCGTCAACCATCGATTCCTCCTCAGAAAACAGCCGCGCTAATCAGTATAACACTTAGTCACTGGGCAGAACAGGTGCGGTTGGTGGTAGCACAGGTGAGCAAACACCCCCAGTCCGCGGATTTGCTGTCGCTGTGAACGAAGACCGACACGGCGTTCAATCTCAGCATGCGGCGTGTCATTCCCGCGAAAGCGGGAATCCAGGAAAAGAGCCTATGGGGTGCTCTTCAACCCCCCGGCCCCCACTCATGGGGGGAGATTAGGAGATTGGGGGACACCCCCAAACCCTCGGCAAAGGGGCTCTGCCCCTCTGCACACCCTCGATGGACGGCACGGGCGAAGCTTGACCGTGTGCACTTCGGAAGAAGGCCAAGGGGAGGCAAATCCCTCTCCCTTCGAACGGGAGAGGGCCAGAGTGAGGGTGAAATACCCTCGGCAAAGGGGCTCTGCCCCCTCTGCACACCCTTTGGGGGGACTCGTAGGGCAACAGCACTGCTGTGCCCCTACACTCGTGAGGGGAGGGAGGGCCATCTTCTCCCGTGACGGGGGGGCTGAAGGTGAGGATGAGGGCCTATTCTCATGATCATGATAGTGATGGGAGATTGTGCCGCTCACGGAGCAACAAACATGGAGGGACTCCATGCTTGGCACGGAGTCCCTCTCGAATCGCCTTAGAAAGCCCGCTAGTGTGACATTGCCCCTGATTACTGATTACTCAATGAGTCCTTTGAAGCGAGCGTCTCTGGCATGGAACGCGTCCTTGGCGCTGCCCGTGTCTCTTCTCTGCTTGAAGAAGTTGAACTCATCGGATTCCCAGCGCAGGTTAGTGAACAAGGTGTGGGAAATGTAGCCTGGGATGAAGTCGCTGATGAGACCGATCCTGTCATAGATCACGTGGCGAGTGGCCTTGCCGATGGCGATGCCGTCGCGTGGCAGCAGGGTGATGGCCTTGGCCAACTTCATGGTCTCTTCATCCAGCTTGTCTGGAGGGACTGACTTGGTAACCAAGCCGATCGCCGCGGCTTCTTTGCCGGTGATGGTCCTGCCGGTGAGCAGCAGATCAATTGCCCTCTTCATTCCGACATGATAGATAAGGTGGGTGATGCCGAACACGCCGCTGCCGGAGAAGCCCAGACGCTGCTCGGTGAGTCCCAGCTTGGCATCATCAGCCGCGATGGCAAAATCGGTCAGCAGCGGGAAGTAGACGCCGCCACCGATGCAGTAGCCATGAAGCTGGCAGATGGTGATCTTCTGGTTCAAGAAGACATGCATCATGTTGTCGTCCATGCCCATCTTGTCATACTTCAGGCGGATCCTCTGGCTGGGTTTGCGCTCGTCCTTCTTCGTGCCGAAGCCATAGAGAAAGCCCACCTTGCTCAGGTCATGGCCGACGGTGAAGGCCTTCCCGGAGCCTTTCAGGATGATGACCTTTACGTCGTCGTCATCTTCCGCCTTCTGGAAGGCATCCCAGACCTCCTTGGCGTCGTCGCCGCGCCCCAGCCACTGGAAGGCGTTCATCTTCTCTGGCTTGTTCAGAGTGATGGTGGCGATGTGTTCCTTTGCCTCGTAGAGAATGTACTTGTAGCCCATGTTCCTCCTTTAGCTAATTTCCAATATCAAGCACGGCCACTATGGCTAAGCGTGCCTCTATCCTAAACTGAGTTCAACCCCCTGGCCCCCCACTCTTGGGGGGAGAATAGAGGATCTGGATCTGGGGACACCCCAGACCCCGGCAGGAGGCGCTCTCCTGCACCTCTTTGGGGACACCCCAGACCCCGGCAGGAGGCGCTCTCCTGCACCTCTTTGGGGACACCCCCAAACCCCCAGCAGGGATGAATCCCTGCACCCTCTTCGGGCAGGCTCGTGTATGTGGAATGCTGGACACCCCAGACCCTGGCAGGAGGTTCCTCCCGCACCTCTTCCTGTCATTCCCGCGCAGGCGGGAATCCAGGTGTAGGGTGGGTAGAGCGAAGCGAAACCCACTGGCATCTCTAGCGGTCGAGCATTCTCTCATGGTTTCACCACGATGTTGATCAGTCTCTTGGGAACGTATATGACCTTGTCCGTCTGCTTCCCACCCAGGAAGGACTTCACCCTCGGTTGCGACAAGGCCAACTCTCGGGCTTCCGGCTCGGTAATGGACGCTGGCACCTCGACCTTGTCCCTGACTTTGCCATTGATCTGTATCACCAGAGTGACCTGTTCTTCGGCTGCCAGGTTCTTGTCCCAAACCGGCAATGGCTGCTTATGGATGCTATAAGCATGGCCGGTCCTGGTCCACAACTCCTCGGCGAAATGAGGAGTCACCGGCGCTAACATCAGCAGCAGAGCGTCAATGGCTTCCTGCCAGGACCCCGCGTCAGCCGATTTCTCCGCCTGGACCTTGCTGAGGTAGTTGGTGAGTTCCATCAGCAACGCCAGCATGGTGTTGTAGCGGAATTTCTCCAGGTCGTCGGTGACCCTCTTGATGGTCTTGTGGGTCGTATGCCTCAGTTCCTTGACGGAGCCCTGGTTGGCCCCGTCCTTGGGCAGAGGGATCTCCTGGCCCTGCAGCACCAGGTTCCACACTCGGTTGAGCCAGCGGGCGATGCCGTTGATGCCGCTGTCATCCCACTCCCCGCCCTGGTCCCAGGGCCCGATGAACATGAGGTAGGCGCGGACAGTATCGGCCCCCAGCTCAGATACGTAATTGTCGGGGTTGACCACGTTGCCGCGCGACTTGCTCATCTTGTGGCGCTGGGCGATGATGGTGCCCTGGTTGAAGAGGCGCGTGAACGGCTCGTCGAACTTCACCAACCCCAGGTCCCGGATCGCCTTGACGAAGAAACGAGCATAGAAAAGGTGCATCACGGCGTGTTCAGCACCGCCGGTGTACTGGTCTACTGGCAACCAGTATTTGACCTTGTCCGGATCGAAGGCGCTGCGGTCATATTGCGGGCTGGCGTAGCGCAGGAAATACCACGATGAACACATGAAAGTGTCCATGGTATCGGTCTCCCGCTTTGCCGGCGCCTGGCACTTTGGGCAAGTCGTTTCCACGAATGATTGGCAGTACTTGAGTGGAGACTCGCCCGTCGGCTTGAAATCGGCGTCCGGCGGCAGAAGGACCGGCAGGCTCTCCTCCGGCACCGGAACGATGCCGCAGCGGTCACAGTAGACCATTGGGATGGGCGCGCCCCAGTAGCGCTGGCGGGAGATGAGCCAGTCGCGGAGGTGATAGCTCACCGTGTGTTTGCCGTAGCCCTTCTTCTGTGCGAAATCGGTGATGGCCTGGATGGCTTTCTCGCTGGGCATGCCATCGAACTGCCCGGAATTGACCATCGTGCCGACGTCGACGTAGGCCTCTGGCAGCTCTCCGCCAGAATATCCCGGCGGTGCGATCACGGTGCGGATGGGAATGCCGTACTTCTTGGCGAAGGCGAAATCGCGGGTGTCATGTGCCGGCACGGCCATGACGGCGCCGGTGCCGTAGCTCAGCAAGACGTAATCGGCGATCCAGATGGGGACCTTCTCGCCGTTTAGCTTGTTGGTGGCGTAGGCCCCGATGAAGACGCCGGTCTTTTCTTTCTCTGTGGAAAGACGTTCGATGTCCGTCTGACGCCTGGACTCAGCGATGTACTCTTCGACCTGCTTCTTGCGGTCAGGTGTGGTCAGCTTCTTCACTAGCGGATGCTCTGGCGCCAGCACCATGAAGGTGACGCCGAAGATAGTGTCGGGCCGCGTGGTGAAGATGCGTATTTCCTTCTGTTCAACCCCGGGGCAGTCCAGGCCGAAGGAAAGCTCCGCTCCTTCGCTCCGCCCCACCCAGTTCTTCTGCATGATTTTGATTCGCTCGGGCCACTGCAGGTTGCGGTGGTCCATGAGTTCATCGGCGTAGCGGGTGATGCGGAAGAACCACTGCTCGCGGTCCTCTCTGGTCACCGCTGTGCTGCAGCGCTCGCACTTGCCCCCCTCCACCACCTGCTCATTGGCCAGCACGGTCTGGCAACTGGGGCACCAGTTGACGGGCGCCTTGGCACGGTAGGCCAGGTCACCCTTGTACAGCTTGAGGAAGAACCACTGGGTCCACTTGTAGTATTCGGGAACGCAAGTGATGACCTCACGGCTCCAGTCGTAGCATGATCCCATCGTCTTCAACTGGCGACGCATGTTCTCCACATTCTGCATGGTCCAGGTGAGCGGATGGATTTGCCTCTTGATGGCGGCGTTCTCCGCCGGCAGCCCGAAGGCATCGAAGCCCATGGGATGGAGAACATTGTAGCCCTGCATTCGCTTGAAGCGGGCGTGGGCGTCAGAAGGGGCCATGGCGTACCAGTGACCGATGTGGAGATCCCCCGAGGTATAGGGGAACATAGTCAGCGCGTACCACTTGGGACGGCTCTTGTCTTCGGTTACCTCGTAGATGCGGTCAGCGGCCCACTTCTCTTGCCACTTGGGCTCGATTTCCGAGGGATTGTATTTGGGAACCATTATTGACGTTTAGTTTATCAGAAACTACGCGTCCTGGTAAAGAAACCGCTCTATTCTCCGTAAATATCCGACAGTCTGCCTCCTTTGAGTGGTCTGGCATTAGAGGTGGCCTCATACCTAAACCCAGGTGAGGTCGATGATAATGATATCTCTGGAGAAACGATTCCACCAT